>JAABUS010001300.1_pt1 | contig 55498 bp, 3 predicted proteins | sample 5560161 | NCBI WGS metagenome assembly JAABUS01 (sample SAMN10711885, study PRJNA513376) | rock metagenome | isolation source: Antarctica rocks | place: Antarctica: Victoria Land, Trio Nunatak nord | collected 2016-01-04 | reverse complement strand
CGGTAGCGACCCCCCGGAACCACCCCCAACGCCAGTAACTTTTGATTCCTGGATTCGATCGATTCGCGCGAAATCTACGCGGGGGTGACGCCCGGGCCATACGATACCGGATATATGGCGACGGTTTACCAGGTGCAGTTATCCGGTGCGACAGCGACAGGGTCTTGGCCATGAATGGGGGCCTTGGCCATGAATAGAATGCGCCATGGCCATGAATGGAATGCGCCATGGCCATGAATGGAATGGGGCCATGGCCATGAATGGAATGCGCCATGGCCATGAATGGAATGCGCCATGGCCATGAATGGAATAGGGCCATGGCCATAAGTGGGGCCATATATGGGGGCCATGTTGGTGGCGCATTCTAAATTTAGGGATTCTCACGAGCCAAAAACATTCTCAGGAGCGAGCTGGATTCTCAAATCGGCTAATAGCGCTCGGGAGTCAGGACATAGTATCACCCCGCTTAAACCGGCTCAACCGGCTCACGAGCGCTTAGAGCGCTTAAAGCCTACTCTATACTTTTATAGATATTCTCTCTTAATATAGTATAATATTTCAATACTATTATCCTTAACGCTAGAGACGTAGATAAGGACGATAATATATTTATTAATTTTATAAATAATAGAGTTAATACTTTTAATATATAGAGGTAAGGTTATTTTCCTAATTTATATATCGAGTAATTAAAATAAGATTTAAGACTTATTAATTAAAGTAATATTATACTCTATATTAATACAAACTACTTTATCTTCTTCTTCTATAATTAGATTAAATCTAATAAATTTATAAACGTAGTTTTAACCCTAAAAAGCGAATCCTATATTAAATATAATAATATTTAATAAATCGGAGTTAATAATTTTAACTACTATAGTATTAACCTCGATAAATATACTAGATTTATCGAGCCTACTAATAGAAAGCTTCTATAAATAGTCTCCTCGAAAATATTTATATAACTTAATCTCAAATAGGAAAGAGGTATTATAATTATAATAATAAATCTCGATACCGACGAAGTTACTAAACTATTTATTATATTATTATTATAGATTATCGTCGTAGTAAAAATTATCTTCGTACTCTTCGTAGCTAGGATATTCCCTAGTATAGTATATTTTATTTTAATATCCGTAATCTTAATTATCGATACCCTCGATTTATTAACTAGTTTTTATACTTTTATTTTAAATTAAGACCTAGTAGACTATAACTCTATTATAGTAATTATTTTACTATTAAAGTTTATTTTAATAATAATTTCGAAACCTTTAATTACTTTAAGGCTACGTTAATATAATAGATATTAACGTCGAATTTAATATATTTAATATACTAGTAATTTATAATTACTAGTAAAATTACGATATAGTAATTTATTAACTTTATTAACCTAATAACTAAAGAGTATAACGAGGGTTTTATTAGTTTCTATACTATTAATTATAATTATTAATAAATTAATTTATTTAAATAGAGAAAAGTTATCGGTTAAAAGACTACTACTATTATAAATAAAAACTCGAAGATTAATAACCGAAATACTATTAATCTAAATAATTACTACTATCGTAAAATAACTACCGAAGACTTTTATTATAATATTATTAAAGTTATTAATATTAATTTTATAATTTCTAACCTTAAAAGAGTAAAGATCTTTTATTTATTTTAAACTAGGTATTCTTTTTTAATTTTAATATTTATATAAATAATAATATTATAGTAATAATATTTAACGGATCTATAAAGGCCCGGAGTTTAACGACTATATTTTAATAAACGAATATTAAGTAATTTTCGATACTATTAATTTTAGTAGATTTAGTATATCGAATAATAATCTATATATAGTTAGTAGGTTATTAAAGTGTGGTTACTTTAGTAGTAAAATTATTAGTAGTGTGAAAGATGTTGATTATCTATGGAGGATTTGGCCCTAATATGCCAGAATCTAGCCAAGGCGCTAGTCCTAATATGGAAGTGCCGAGGCTCAGCTTGGTAATACTATACTAGAGTCCACCCCGTAACAGAACGCCCCTTTTAAAAGAAAGAACTCAACGCCCTCGTTGACACGCTAATATGGGGTATCGTAAGCAATGACGTAAGTGGCGTCTACATGTAGAAATAATAGAGCAAGCAAACATGCTGGTATGTCCCTAGCTCTTGAACAGTCGGTGCGGGGCAGCCGCGGGAGTGCCGCAGAGCCTCAAAGCTTGGCGCAGAGCCGCAAACTGAAATCGCGACGGCGAGGTGAGGCGACAGGGAGGTGTAGGGATGACGTAAGCAGCTGGCGGTAGTAGCCATGGTGTTGATGAAACAGGGGAGCAAGCGTTTGGCGTCATAGGAGTATTAGTGCTGAAGGACTAAGGCCCTAAGTGTATACTGGCAAAGTGAGGTCTTGGCGCAAATCCATGGCCTTGGCGCAGGTTTTGAATGGCCAGCGATTTTTGAAAGCAGTCGTTTACCGATATTTTTGAAATTGAAACTGTTTTAGCGCGGGGCTAATCCAGATCTAGCTAGACCGAAAGCTGAGCTGTTAAAGCCCGTGTTGTAGAATTGAATGCGTTTACCCCCGGTGGGCTGGCTGAGAGCTATGCTGGCCATACTGACGAGGCTCGGTATCGTCGGAAGAAAATTGAGCTGTCAAAGCTGGTGTTGTAGAATTGAATGTGTTCACCCCCGGTGGGCTGGCTGAGAGCTATGCTGCTACTACTACTACGCAAGCATACTGAGTGTGGCTAAGGCTGACCATACTGACGCAGGTAGAAACGAATTTGGTAGGTAGTACTAGGGGTCGAAGCACTATATTTTAACGTCTACTAATAAGTAAGTAGAATAAGGTAAGGTAGCTAACGAAGTAAACATTAACGAGCAAGGCGAATAAGGGTCTTAATATATAGCGTATTAAATAACTGCGAGTGATAGGCGTATTAAGGGGTCAAATCTTCTAGGGCAGAACTTCTAGATAGTTTAACGAGTAACTAATATATCGATAGGCCTAGTAAAAGAGTCGAAAATAAAGTTTAAATATATAAAAGGGCCGGAATAAAGGAGGTATTTAATACGATAAATAAACGGTTTTAAATACTAAGTTATATTAGGGTCCCAAGGGGAGTTATAAATAAACTAATATATATACGGAAGCGTCTTAATAAATAAAGTAATCGGTATATACCGTTACTACTATTTATTAAAGTGTGGTTACTTTAGTAGTAAAATTATTAATAGTATAAAAGATATTAATTATCTATAGAGGATTTGGCCCTAATATACTAGAATCTAGCCAAGGCGCTAGTCCTAATATAGAAGTACCGAGGCTCAGCCTAGTAATACTATATTAAAATCCACCCCGTGACATAAACTCTCGTCGAGTATAAACGTTATATATAGTATACTTTTTACTAGTTAAATAAACTAGGGTTATTTCTATAACTTCTTTAAAATAATTACGCCGCGGAATAGGGAAGGGAAGGGATAAAACTAACCCTTATTCTCTTCTCTAGAGTAGGGAAGGGAAAGGAATACTAAAAGAAAATAAAAAAGGGAAGAGATTATTTATTATTTCTTATCCCTACCCTCCCTATAGGGCTAGTTATATATACGCGTATATATACCCCATTACTACCCCTATATATAGTTATATATATATATATATATACCCTATTACTACTCCCGTATATAGTTTATATATATATTTATATATATATTTATATATACCTCATTACTGCCCCTATATATAGCCTATATATACGTGTATATATACCCTATTATTACTTCTATATGGCTTATATATACCTTTATATATAGTTTATTACTACTCTTATGTGCCCTATATATACTTTTATATATAATTATATATGCGCCTATATATACCCCATTAATACTTTTATATATAGTTTATATATATATTTATTACTACTCTAAAATATGGCCTATATATACCCTTATATATAGTTTATTACTCCGCGTATTACTACGCTAGTCTAAATTAGATATAAAACTTGGTGTTTCTTAACCACTTTCTGAATTATCCTAATCTTTATACCACTTAATGGAGGATATATACGCGTATATATAAACCACACGGGAGTAGTAATGAGGTATATATACACGTATATATAAACTATATATAAAGTATATATAGGCCATATATAGAGGCAGTAATAGGGTATATATACGCGTATATATAGGCTACACGGGAGCAGTAATAGGGTATATATACGCGTATATATAACTATATATAGCGGTAGTAATGGGGTATATATACGCGTATATATAACTATATATAAGGGCAGTAATAAGGAATGTATACACGTATATATAAACTACACGGGAGCAGTAATAGAGTATATATACACGTATATATAACTATATATAGGGGTAGTAATAAGGTATATATACACGTATATATAAATCATATATAGGGCAGCCCTATAGGGAGAGTAGGGAAGAAATTCTCTACTATTCTCTTCTCTTCTTTATTCTAGGGAAAGAAATTACCGAGCCTTCGTTTCTTTCTCTTCTTTTCCCCGGTTCTCTTCCTTAGCCGGGGAAGGGAAGGGATTCCCTACTCTATTCCATAACGTAAAAATAATTAATAAAAACGGTATATTACTCTTTAATATTATTTTTATTAATTTATAAACTAACTTTTTTAAAGTTTAATAACTCGGTAGTATATTAAATTAAAATCGTACCTCTAAATAATATATTAAAGTTAATTCGAATAATTATAATATCTTTAATAGTAGCGAGGTTACGTATATATTCGACGAAAAGAATAATATTTTTATAATAAATATCTCGATTAACTATAACGACGTTACTTTTATTATATAATATATCGAGATATAAATCGAAGTAACTTAAATCGTTAGAGTTCTACCTATTATTATTAAATATTTTATTATTAATATTTAGCGGGCCTAATAGACTTTATAGACTCTATAAACTCTATAATAATAATTATTAAACTACTATTTAAATAACTTTTATAAAATACTACTAGAATTACTCCTACGTTATATTCTAGAAGTTAAAAACTATATCGACGTCTTTATTAGGGCCGATTAATTAACTAAAAATACCTTCTTTAATCGACGTAACTAACGTATATAAAAATCGGCGAGTACGTGAATTAGAAGAATTCGACGGTATTAATTCCGGTATTTAACTCCTAGTTAAGGTATTATTTATAAACGAAGGAAAATATTATTAAATTTCTAAACTAATCTTTACGCCTTTTTAGAACTTTTATATTTAAATTATAAAAGTATTTATAACTCTTTTAAAGATAGGTAAATCCGTAGACTATTAATAAAAATATATAAATAATTCTACCGAAATAACTCGATTAGTTCGTCTAGTAGGAGCTAGTACTTTATTAGAAAATAAATAGTAATAGTATTTAGTAATATAGTCGATTAAGTAGCCGATAAACTCTAGTACTTTTTAATATATATAATTATTCATCGGTAAATCTCAAAAGTAAATATTAATATACTTTAAATACTATTAGCCCTATTAGAAAGCCGTCTACGGATTTATATTAAAACTCTATATTAATTACCGACCCGAGGTTTAGTAGGATTAGTAAGTCGAGGGTCCGGGTAAAGTCCTATTAATAAATAATACTTACTATTAATAGGTTTAGTAACTCTAGTTTATTATATATATATATTAATAACTTTTATAATATGGGTTTACTATTTTTTATAAACTCTATTAATTACCTAAATTACTAATTATTATATCTTTAAATATTTCACGAGTATTTAATATTATCTAGGTTTTATAACTCCTTTACGTAGGCCTTTCTTAACCCTAGATTTATCCGATTCGGACGGTTTTAACGGCTTTAATAATTTACTTATATACGTAGTATCGTCCGAGTCGGATAATTTTAGAATATAAGAGGATTTTTATAACCCGGCGGATTCCTAGTAGATATATATACTCGCGTTTATATAAATAAATAGTTTAGATCTCTTCTTTAAATACTACTATATAATAAATATAAATTTATTTATTATTATTTGTATTAATTATTTAGTCATTACCTAGGATCCTCTTTATATATAGTATTAACGGATAAATATATTATTTACTCGTCTTTTAACTACCTTTATTTTATCTTTTTATACTTCGCGTCATTATTTATAATTTGATTATTTTTATTTTATAAATATTCCTTATTTTATAACCCCGCGATAAAGTAGATCCGGTTTAAAAGGGTATAAAGATATTATAACTATTATACTTTAATCTCGAAATCGTCTTTATTATTATTAATATTAGTAATTTTCGCGTTAAATATATCCTTTTCCTCTTCCCCCGATTAGTATTCCTTAACGACCGGGTTATTAAATATATCTTCGGCCTATTTATTTAAATTAACTAGTAATATTTATAAATTATCTTCTTTATATATATCGAAGTTATATCGCCCGCTATTTACCCTTATTCTTCGGTTATATTATTATTTTTATTAATTAAATTAGTAGTATCCCCGTCGTATAGCGAGTTAGTATTATTATCGTCGAGTAACGAGTTAATAGTATTTTTTATTTATATTTTTATAATTATTTTTATAAAGTCCGGTTTACTCTTTAGGTCCTCTAGAGATTCTTTAAATAAATTAACTACTAATTATCGATAATTCTTACTATATATATTTTTATTATAAATATTTATTATACGATTGTATAATATCTTTATAATAATACGTACCTTCGTTTCTCTTTACTCGAGCCACGCTCTTATAATTTATTCGAATATAACTCGAAGATCTATTAATATAAATATGAATATTTATATCTTAGGAGGTTATCTTACCTCTAACTTTATTACTATTTTATTTTTTAATAATATAGTATCTTATTTCATATTCTTTAAATTTATAATAAAGCGCCGTTATTATAAGAATAACGGTATTAATAAGTAATAGGTTTTATATATTTTCGTAATACCGCCCGAGTTTAATACCGTTTACCTTATTATAGAAGAATATACGATATATTATTACTACGATAAACGGTATTAAGAAACGACTCTTACGCTAGATTTATAAATAATAAACCTTTATTCGGATATAAAAGAAAATAGTATTTATACTATTTTATAAATTCGGAAGGGTAAACCGTAGATCGAATATATAGTCCGAGGTATTATTCTTAATCTACTTTATCGTTAAGTCTAGGTATTTTATTATTATCTAAACCTAATTTTATATCTTCTTTATTATTTAATTTTTAAAGTCGGTTAAATTATTTAGGAGCTGCGTTATTATTAATTATTATTTAATATATAATAAATAGTATATAAAAGTAGAGATTATAATCTTCCGTATTTTTTTAGGAGTAGGGATATCGTTTAAATTACGTAACCGGCCTAGAACCTACGATTTATATATACGTCGAAATAAAACTTTCTATTCCTTTTATATCCTAGTTATAAAGTTATTTACTTTTATATAATAATATTCTAGCTACGGCGTTAGGCCATTAATATCGTTATTATTTATAATCTTTAAAAAAAATATAAACGTAATAGTATCTATAATATATTAATAAGTTTTAGAACTTTTATATTTTATTTTATAACGGCGGCGTTTCTTATTTTAAAGAGTCGAAATTAAAGTCTATATAATACTTTTATCGCTTTTATTTTTATATTTAATATCGGATATAATTATAAGTATAAGATATAAAAGGGGCGGATATCTAGGCGTAATATATTTAGATTTTAAAATACGGCGACTAAAAAAGAACGATAATATTTATTTTATTTTACCCTATTATTACCGCCTATATTACGGACGCGGTTCGTTATTTCTTTACCGCCGCTACTCGCCTTATATAAATTATAAAGATTAATTACTATTAAATTAACCGTTTAAAAGAAATTTATTAATAATATATCTCTTTTCTTAAAGTTCAGCCCCTTTATTAATTTTTATTTATATTCGGTTATAAACCTAATCCCGGTAACTACTTTTTATTTAAATATTTATACCGGTCGCCTTTTAGGTTAAAAAGAGTAATCTTTATATAATAATATTTAACTACTTCGTTATTATATTACTAGATATATTAATTATATTTAAATATAATACGTCTTTATTATATTATTTACTAAATTTAAAGGATACTTTTTCGCGTTAAAGCCCTCTTAAGAGGCTCCTTTTATAATCGGAATTTATTCTCCGTATATTAATATACCCGATATACGTTCGATAAAGGTCGACGATTTACGTCTTTTTTTCAAAATTACGACTAGTTATTAAGGCCGTAAATATTTAATAATAATAACCGAGATTATTTTTATTAAATATAATATTAACTCCTATTTATAAGAGGAAGTTAGTATAATTTATAATTATAATATAACTCTTATTTCGAAAGCCTATTTATTTCGTTTCTTATATAAGAGTTATTAGCCGTATATATTTCGTATAATTAAGAAAATATACTTTAATAACGATTATAAATAAGTAGTCCTTTTTAAAGTTAAGATTATCGGGAGAAAAATACTTATCGATATTAATATTAATTATTATTTTAGAAAGGACTATTTAGTCGTCGGCGGATATATCGATAATATTTTTATAATCGTAGTTACTCTTCTTTACGTATTTTCTTTACCCTTTTATACTACCTCCTTCGTCGTTATTATTTTATATACTATTATTATTATCTCCTTAAAGGGACTTAATATATTATTATATTAATAATCGTTCTATTTAATTATATATTTAGATATATTTTTTATTTTTTCGCCTTTTTCGTAGTTTACCCCTTTATAATAATAGCTTTCGTAGTAACTTTCGTAGTAGTTTTCGATTTTTAATCTTTAATTATTATTAAGATTTACCCGTTACTTATTTACTATATCGAATCGACTCCGTTAGAAATCTATAGCGTAAAGTTATTATTTAGTAATAATATATAAAAATTAATAAGGGGATTACTCGGAATCCGGGATAAAAAGGGGGCGAAGATATTAAAAAGAAGTAGATTTTCTTTAACGCGTCGTTATTATATTATTTTAATTATCTTTATTAATTTAATTTAAAGATCCTTAACTAAATTAAATAAAGATTTATTAAATCGGTTAGGGTCTCGCCGGTATTAAACTCGAAATCTTATCCGAGTCGAATTATTATACCTCTAACTCCTCCTATCTTTTTTTTATACCGTAAAATAATTTATCTACGATATAATATCTTTAAATTATTCTTATTTATATCTCCCTAGTTATTAAAGTCTTTTATTCTTTTATTACCTCGACGAATATACGCTAGGCCTACTAAGGGGATCGATTTAAATTATATTTTAAATACTACCTATTAAAACGAATATCGACGATTATATCCGGTAGCGGACTCATTATATACGGTATAATACGTTAATATTATATACTATACCGCGGGCTTTCGAGTTATATCGATAGGACGTAGAGTTATACTATTAAATCCAGCGATTAAATCATATCTTCGTATTATTCGACGATAGTTAATATTTTTATTTTATCTACGATTATTTATATAAAGAGAATTTTTATTAATAAATATATTATAAATTAACGGAACCCTACCTTATACGGCGCTAAAAGCGATTTAATAATTTAAAGGAGAGGAATCCGGGTTAAAATAAACGGCGCGAGGTACTAACTAGATCCGATCCTCGTAATTTATTAATATAAATATAATAATAGGTAGGGGTAGTATCGAGGTAATTATTATAATAAATCTAGAAACTAGAATATAATAATATTAGATATATATAAGAGTAGATAGTCTAAAGAAACCTTTCTTCGACTAAACCCGTTATTTCTTTTTTATCTCTTCTAATTTAAGATATAGTTATATTACTAGAAAAGTAGGCCAATATATATAAAAGAGTTTATAAAGTATTTATATTTAAATAATAAGGTATTTAGTGTCCTATATTTTTAATAAAGTATAATATAATATAAATAAGGTAGAAGCTAAAGAGAATAAAATAATTATAATATAATATTAACCGAATAATACGTTTCCCTTTCGGGTTTAACTCGGATAATTTTTTTATTTAATATTCTATCCGAGTCGGATACTCTACATACTATAAAATATATAAATAAATTATATTCGTTATATTATAACGCCTTCTGCCGAGAGCTATTTACTAGCGAGGACGAGGTTATAAAGGATATAATTATTTACTCCTCTACCGATATCTACGTCGTTAATAATTACGATATTATATACCGTTTATATTTAGAAGAAATAACGTCTAATAACTCTAGCTAGTAAACTATAAATAATTACTAAATATAGTAGTTAAGTATACGATAAAAGAACGTAGATATTCTCGAAATAACTATTAGTAACGGGTATTAAATTATAGAAACTATACTACCTAAATTAATATCTAGACCGAATTTGGCCTTTATATTAATTTAGTACTATACGTAATATATATTCTTAAGAGTAACTATCGTATATTAACGTTAGAGTACCTTATATATTAAATAGGCGTAGAAGTAAACACGATTTAAAAGTTTTTTATTTATATCGTTTATTTTAATCTATTATCTTATCTAATTATTAGTAGTCGTTATCGGCCTATAATATTATATTTATATTAAATATAAAGGGCGGAGCTATAAGCCTTATAAAAGAAATAAATATTAAACTTATAAATCGTAAATTACTCGATTTATAATTTAAGATTTATTAAAGAAAGACGTTAATTTTAGGAAGGAGAAGTTTCGTTTATAATTTCTAATCTAAATAACTTTTATCGTTTAGAAAAAAATAATAGTTATACGTTTTTTTATTCTTTTAAAATAAGCGCGTAACCCGCCCGTCGTCCTAGATATCGAAGGATTATATCTAATTTATATCGAGATTAATATTATAGAAAGTATAAATTAAAGTTACTTTAGTCCTAAAAATATATTTAATAAATAAAAGAAAACGATCTTATTCTCTTCTATAAATAACTAGATATAATCTTCGTCTCTTTTAATTTAATATATAGATAAATTATATTATAGAGACTCGCCGGGGTAATATTTCTCTAACCCTTATATAAATATTATTATAAGTTTTAATTAAGGCCGAAGGGGATATATAATTAAAATATTAACCTACGCACTTAAAGCCCTAATGTAACGGCGATATAACGAATCGATTACTAAAGATAAAATCTTAAGAAAATTAAGGCCGGTATTTATTTATAAATTATAACTTTATATATACCTACGACTTTATAGTTTATAACTCGGCGATAATAAACTCGTCGAGATAATAAATATAAATATTATTCTTTAGATATTTATTCTACTTTATTTCTTTCCCTTTAATTTAAGGGATACTATACGATCTTTATTATTATTATACCGAGAATTTACGGAGAGCTCGTTATCTATTATTATTAAACCGTAGGTTCGAGTATATACTAGAAAGTTTAGTATAATACTAGTCGTACGAAGTTTATAAACTTTATTAAAGTAGTTATTAGCGGTCGATATAAACGGTAGTCTACTAACTTTTCTAATAATTAATATAACTTCGCGATACTTCTCTTATACTTTTTTATAGATTCGTAACTACTTTTAATAATATTCTTTTCATCGAGTATCCGTAATAAAGTAACGGACCTATTTTATTTAATAGGGAGGAAGTTTAATAAACTCGACTATACCCTCGAAATTCTTAATATAAAGTATTAATTTAATTTCGATAAAATTAAAAATTACCTTTATATTATTTATAACCGCCTTTTCTATATCCTTATCTAGATATATACGAATAAATAAATTCGTTATCTTTTAACCGGTATTATCGACTTTATAAAATATTATATATTTAATAGACGGATCTTAATACTACTACGGTTATTTAATTAACCCGATTATAATTATATATTCCTTTAAAATATAAGTTTATAAAGTCGTAGAGAAACTATATATAGAAGGTAAACCCTAGTAGTATATTAATTTACGTCTTTAATATAGTTCGGATTTCTTAAGGCTACCCTTCGGTAATATTTTTAAAACCCGTTTTTCGATCTTTTATTTAATCTTTTAAATAAATTCGGCGGTTTTACCCTTTTTAATTTTAATTCTATAAAACTTATTTATAAAGATTTATCCTATACGGAAATTATATTTAAAGTTAATACCCTCGTTATATAATTATTTTAATTTATATCTCGTATAAATAGAAGTTATAAATAATTATTGTACTCTTTTAACCGAGCTTTATACCTTTATTAAGGCTATAATATAATAACTCTATATTCTTATAAATAAGTCGTTTAGTAGTAACGTAATAATATATTTTATTAAAATAAATATAGAAGTATCTAAATCTTAAAGTCTTATTATTTATATTAATTTATTTAGTTTATTATCTTAATTAATTACCCATAATCTTTATTTATATAATAATAAGGGTAATATTTATTTTAGGAAGAAGAAGAGCGTCTTTATCTTTATATATACTAGGGTAATTAATAATTAATAAGTTCGTAAAAGAACGGATCTCTTAATTTATTTACGACTTTATTTTATACGGAGGGTATTTACCGTAATAAAGAGAGTCTTTAAAGTCTTTAAGAATCTTAAACTTTTTAATAAAGAGAAAATTATATTTATATACCGCGCTTTAATATTCGAGAATACGGGAGTAAGAAATTATAAATATCTAAATCGACTCGGATAGTAATATCGTCCGAATTAATAATAATATTAGAAAAGATTTAAAGTTAAATACGAACCTTATTAAAACCTATATCGTTATTATTAATAACTTCTCCGTAACGGGAAGCCCGCCGCCTTTTCTAAAAAATATCGTATAATTAATAAATATTTAATTTAGGGGCTAGTATCTTATTATCTATTATTTTTTACGGCTTTAATAATTATACGGTACGTATATTTATTTATAAATTTATTATCGCTTTTTAGTTAGAATAGTTTATTTATAAATATTTATATTATATCCTCCTATTAAGGCCGGTCCTCTTCGTTAATTATAGTAAAGTTACGGAGTAGATAAATTATAATCGAATCGAAAGATAAAGGGTAAAGAATTTATTAAATTTCCCGCTCGTTTTAATTTATCGACGTTATGTTTATATCTACGACCCTCGCCGTAGTTATTTTCTATATATTAATATTATATAAGAACGGGTCCCTAGTTTAATATAATTTATTAATAATTAAATTTTACGTTATTTCTTCCTCCTCCTTATCGCTTAATTTATAGTCCGAAAGGTATCTCGATAAGGGTTTAAAGTCGTTTAATTAAAGAAAGTAAAAACGGATCTAATTAATAATATTTTTAGATAGTAGGAGGTAGTATAGGAGGCTTTTTTAACTTTTCGATAAAGAGGTATAAACACTCTTAATCTAAATATTTTCTCTTCGCGCGAGAAGAGTATAGGTTTTTATAATATACTAGCCGATTATCGTCCCGGTATTTTTTATTAATATTAATAATTTAGTTAACTAATACCTTAATCGTTAAATAAAATAACTTAATTAACGGAGAGGCCTATATATAATATAAAGGCGGTATTAAAGATTACCGTTTTAATATATATTAACTAGTATATCCTATAGGCCCTCGTTATACTAGATATCTATATATTCGCGATAAATAGAATACTAGAGTTTATTATAATATAGATTATCTTACTCGTCCTAGAAGCGCTTCGATATTAAAACGTCGATTAATTAACTATAATTAACCCGGAACTATACCGGTCTATTATAATTTATTATATTATCTTTTATAATATAATTAAATCGAATAAATCGGATCTAATTATCGCGGCTATATAAGATTTTAAGAAGAATCGATTTAGGATTTATAAATATTCGAGGGGGCGAGGGGCGATTTCTTATATAAAATATATCTTCTAAATAATTATCTTCGGTCCTTTAAACTTTAGAATACGAGGATTTAAATAACTCCTCGGATTCTTATTTAAAGCCTTAACGGGTCGTAGATTTAATCGTTACTTTATTAAATAAATATATAAATTATTATATTATCTTATTTTTAAATACGGGAATACGATTAAGTAAATTAAAATTAATAATAATATTATTAATAATTTAACGCAGAGTAAGGTTAATTTTAATATTATATAAATTTCTACCCTAGATATATACCTTTTATATTCTTTTTCTTTAGTTCTACTCTAACTACCGAGAAGAGATTCGGTATATAATATAAACCGAGCTCGACGTTTTTAAAATTCTATCGGAGGTTATTTATACCGATTTTAATATAAAAATAAGGATCCGTTAATATTATAATAAATAATTTATTTACGATAGAGAGCGAGGTTAAAAGAGATATAATTAATTAAAATAAAATTAAAGAGGGTTAAGAAGTAAGGAGCGCGAAATATAATTTTTAAATAAAAAAAATAAAATATAATTAATAAACTATAAGAGTATAGGTTAACTCGAGTACCTAGAATAAATATCGATAATTTTATAAATTAAGATTCGTTATAATTCGGGCTAGAGTATCGGCCGAAGTATAATTAAATAAAACTAAATATACTATTTAATTTATAATCGTTAAATACGGCGGTAGTATAATTAATACCTCGTTATTTATAGAAAGAACCCCCTTCCTATTTTTCTAAAATAATAACGAGCGCGGATTATAACTTATATTTACTATATAATAACTAGTTAAACCGAGCTAGATATATAACTAGAGTACGATTTACTAGTAAAAATAATAACGCGATTAACGGTTTAATTTAAAAGGGTAAATAGGGAGCCGTAACCGATTAATATATACTAAATAAGATAGATATTAACTTTAAATATATAATATACCTAATATTTAACGTTTTATATAAATACGCCGACTTATTATATTAGAATTAGCCTACGCGGGTTTAATATCTAAAATAAAGTATTATATACCTTATATATATACCTTAATAATAAATAAAATAGGATTTTCGCCTTTTTTATATATTTATAATATAGCCGCTTTAAATTTACGAGTATAATTAACTTCGATATTATTATCGCCGATATAATATATAATCTTATCGGTAGAGTTATTATAGATTTTATCTTCGCGGAGGACTTTTTTAAATATTTTAAATTCGATCTTATTTAATATAATATTTATTAGAGGCTTCTTCTTCTTTAGGAGTTTAAACGCGAAGAAAAGTATATTAGTCGTTATTTAAATTAATTATATATAAAAGCCCGTTTCGCTAAAGGTAAAGAGCCGCGTTATATAAAAAGAGTTATCGATAAAGAGAGATAATATAATATACCGTCTACGGTTACGATAATAATTATATATATTATTAATTTTTCTAGTTATCTTTAATTTATAGCTCTCGAGCTAGAGTTAAAATATCTTAAATATAAAAACGGAGAGAAAAGTTTTATTTAGTTATTTTAGTATTTTATTAAATTTAACTTAATTCTCGAGGCTCCCTAAAGACGTACCTATAATATATCTTTATTCTATCTCTTTTTTTAATATTATCCGTATTTCCTTATAGTACGATTATTTAATTATAAGGCTACGCGAAATAATCGAGACCGTCTAATTCCTAAGGTTAACGTTAGTATAGAATTTAATAAAAAGTAGAGAGGGTAGAAAGGAGGTAATAATAACGGGGTCGTAAAGATCTTCTATAATATAAATAAAAATATAGGTTATTAAGTATTAATAGGGATATTAATAACAATAAAAAGAATATTATAAATAAGGACGTCGACGTTAATATATAGGAAATAATAATAATATCTAGGTAGGTATTACTTTAAATACTTTATTAAACCTACTAAATAATATTAATATAAATATAATTAACGAATATCGAGTCGGATATTAAACTATATCCGACTCGGATAATTAAATAGTAATTAATATATTATCGACTCGTCCGACTCGGATAGGTATCTTTAGTTTATAGAAAGTACGAAAAAATACTAATAAATATTTATTATATCTATTAGTTACTTAATAAGGACTATTAATAAAAGCTCTTTACCGACGATAAATATAAATATAGTATTACTTTATATCTTATCGATTTAGATCTTATCGTTAAGAGAGTACTAAGATATTAATTATACTAGAACGGTCCACTATTTAATATATTAGGGTAATATACGGTATAAACGCTCTATCTAAAGATTTAGTATTATATTAAATAACGGAGGTATTATAAAGATAATATCTCTACCGGATATTAATTAATATAGGCTAGAGTATCTAGTTAAAGTAATATAAATAAAACGGTAGTATTATTAATTATATCGTTTATTTTAATTTAAACCTAGGTAAAGCTCGTTAAGCTTATAATTATAAAAAAGTGATAAAGAACTTTTATTTATAGTTTAAAAAAAAATTATATAAAGTATTTAACTCGCCGATAATAAAAAAAAGCCCCCGTAATAACGCCTCTTTATTCGACTATTAGTATTAATCGGATTTTCTTATCGCTTTTCCTATTATTAAATAAACCTATTTCCTCGTTTTATTATCTCTTATTTATTTATCTAATATTATCTAGTCTAAATAATTCTTATTATCTAGAATAAAATAATATTTATATATTTTTTTATTCTTTTAAGATAAGCGCGTAATCCGCCCATTATATTAAATATCGAAGAATTATATTTAATCCGTATCGAGATTAATATTATAGAAGGTATAAATTAGAGTTACTTTAATCCCGAGGATATATTTAATAAATAAAAGAAAACGAATCTTATCTCTTTTTATAAATAGCTAGATATATTCTTTATCCCGTTTAGTTTAATTTATAAATAAATTATACTATAAAGACTCGCCGGGGTAGTACTTCTCTAACTATTATATAAATATTAATACGAGTTTTATACTAGATATTATCCGATAAATTTAAACTTATATATAATATAATATAAATAACGACGGGTAAATTAATAAAGATAACTAGCCTCTTTAATTTACCGTAAATATCCTAGCCGAGTAGATTAATTAATTTTTTTAATATTAATAATTTAGGCGTATCCTTAATAAGGTAATCGAGATAATAAACGTAGATATTATTTTATAAATATTTATTCTAGTCTTTTTATTTCCCCTTTAACTCTAAGAACTTTATACGGGGTTTATTATTATTATATTTAAAATCTACGGAGAACTCTTTATCCGTTAATATTAGGTTTTTAGTTCGAGTAAATACTAGAAAGTTTAATATTACTCCCGCGGCGCGAAGTTTATAAACCTTTCTAAAGTAATTATTAATAATCGTTATAAATACTTCTTTACCCGCCGCTTTAGTAGTCGTTATAAATCTTTAATACTTCTTTTATATCTCTTTATTAATTCGTAACTTCTTTTTATAAAGTTCTTCTCGTTAAACGTCCGTAATAAAATAATAGATTTATCTTATTTTATAGAGGGGACGTTTAATAAACTCGGCCGTACCCTCGAAATTCTTAATAAATAATATTCGTTTAATTTCGATAGAATTAAGAATTATTTTTATTTTATTTATAACCGCCTTTTCTATATCCTTATCTTATTATATACGAACGAGTAGGTTTATTATCCTTTAACCGATTTCCTCGATTTTATAAAGTATTATATACTCGGTAGACGAATCTTAAGGTTATTATAATTATTTAATTAATTTAATTATAATCGCGTAGTCCTTTAAGGTACGAGTCTATAAAATTATTAAAAAACCTTATATAAAAGGTAAACTTTATTAGTATTTATATTTATATATCTTATCTAGTTCGGTTTATTTAAAACTACTTTTAGGGAATTTCTTTCGAACCCGCTCTTTAATATTATATTTAATCTCTCGGATAAATTTAACGGCGGTACCCGTTTTAGTCTTTACTTTATAAAATTCGTCTATAAAGATTTATCTTATATAGAAATTATATTTAAGGCTAGTATCTAGTCGATTTAAAATCTTCTTAACCTATATATCGTATAAGGCGGGGTTATATATAAATAGGATTCTTTCTTAATTAGACTTTACAATTCCGTCCGATTTATAATATAGTAATTTAATATTTTCGGGGGTAAATCGCTAAGTATTAATATTAGGATATTTTTTTTTAGTCTAGGCGTAAAAGTATTAAAGTCTTAGACCCTTATCGTCTATATTAATTTATTTAGTTTATTTCTTTAGTTAATTTCTTATTACTTTCGTTAAAATAACGACTAGGGTAATACCTTATATAGGATAAATAATAATATCCTTATATTTATATATATAAAGGTAACGGATATCTAGTAGACCCGTAGAGAGATAAATATTACCGTCGGTTTACGGTTATAACTCGTATAAAAGGAGATATTTATTGTAATAAACGAATTCTTTAAATTCTTCGAGATCCCGAAATTTCTTTTAAATACTAGAATAATAGTAACGTAAATTAAATTAACGTTCGGTAATAAAGTTAAAGAAAATATTAAATATCTAGGTCGAGTCGGATATTAATATAATCCGATTCGATAATATTATTAGAAGAGACCTAGAGTTAAAAACGAATCTTATTAAATTTTAAATTATTACTATTAATAACCCCTTTATAATAACTAGCCCGTCGTCTTCTCTAAATAATATCGTAGAATTAATAAATATATAGTTTAAGAGGTACTATTTTACTATTTACTATTTTCTACGGCTTTAACCCTCGTATAATATATATATTATAAATAAACTTATCACCGGGTTTTAGCTAGAATAACTACTCTATAAATATTTATATTCTATTATCCTATTAGGGTCGGTCCTCTTTATTAATTATAATAAAACTACGGAGTAAATAAATTACGGGCGAATCGAAAAATAGAGGGTAAAGAATTTATAAAGTTTCCCGCTCGTTTATATTTATAAATATTATATTTACCTCGGCGACCCTCGCCGAGGTTATTTTCCCTATATTAATATTATATAAAGACGGGTCCTTTATTTAATATAATTAATTAATAATTAAATCTTTCGGCGCCTCTTCTTCCTCCTTATTATCGTCGGATAATATATCGATAAAGGTTATAATTCGTTTAGTAGGAGAAAGCGGGGGCGGATTCGTTTAATAAAATTATTAAACGGTAGGAGGTAATATAGGAGGCTTCTTTAAATATTTAATAAAAACGGAAAACCTCTTTAACTAAACCTTTTCTCTTCGCGGGAGAGAATTATAATATTCTTAAATATACTAGCCGATTATAAACTCGGTACCTTTTATTAATATTAATATTTTTATTAACTAGTATCTCGATTGTTATATAGGATAATTTAATTAACGGAGAGGCCTACGTATAATATAAAGGGGTTATTTAAAACTTCCGCTTTACTACGTATTAACTAGTATATCCTATAGGTCCTCGTTATAATTAATATTTATATATTCGCTAGGAGTAGAATACTAGAGTTTATTTTAATATAAATTATCTTACTCGTCCTAGAAGCGCTTTATTATCTAGATATCGATTAATTTAATATAATTAACCCGGAATTATACCGGTTTATTATTATTCTTTATATTATCTTTTAAGATAGTATTAAGTCGAATAAATCGGATTTAATTATTACGGCTATATAAGATTTTAAAGAGAATTATCGTAGGATCTATAAATATTCGAGGGGGCGAGGTATAATTTCCTATATAAAATTTACCTTCGGAGTAATTATCTTCGGTCCTCTTAACTTTAGAACGCAGGGATTTATATAACTCCTCGGATTCTTATTTAAATTAACAGCTTATAACTTTAATAATATTTTTATTAATTAAATATAAAAATTATTATATCTCTTTATTTAAAAATAAGGGAGAATAATTAAATAAATTAAAATTAAAGATAATAATATTAATAATTTAACGACGAGTAACCTTAATATTATTATTATAAAAGGTTTTATTTAATATTCTTATATCTCGTATTATCCTCTCTAGCTCTATTTTAATTACGGCGAAGAGTTTCGGCGTATATCGTAAACCGAGCTCGATATTCTTAATATTTTATCGGAGATTATTTAAACCGATATTAATATAGAAGTTAAGAATTAATAATATTATAATAGGTAGCCTATCTACGTTAGAAAGCGAGATAAAAGTAAATATTATTAATAAGAATTAAAGTAAAGAGGGTAAAGTATAATTAATAAATAAAGACGATAAAATATAATTAATAAATAAAGGGGGCGAAAGGATAAATAAAGAATACGAGTCGATTTTCGATAAATAAAGTAAATAAATATACTATTTATTTTATAACTAGTAGCGCTAAGATAATAATATTAAACTCGTCGAAACTTAATATTAATATTTATAAAATACTATTTATTATAACGCTAGAATATAATAGAGTAGAAGATCCTAGGTTTAATTAAAAATAAAGAGGGCGAGGAATAATAAAATAATAATAACTAGAAACGGATATTAAAATAATATTAAATTCGCGTATTAAATACGAATTAATAGTATATATAACTAAATACTTATTAGAGCGGAATTATATTCGATTAGGTAATTAATAAAGTTATTATTATATTTAAACTATTATAGGATTACTATTAAAAGTTAATACTTTTATTTCTATAAATTCTTAAATCTTAAAAGTAGCCGGATAGTAAAAAACGTCCGAGTCGATTAAGACTACACTTAATATACTATAAAGAGAGGTATAATAGGAGAAATAAATAAAATAAATAATACGAAAGACCGCTTACTTCTAACTAAATACTATATTATCGGAATATTTATATAGGTTCATACTCTAGTATTATTAACAGTTTATAACTACTATTAAATATAGTAATAAATTTAAATTATAATTATTTCTTAATTAATATCGTATTATACTTTAAATTAAAAGCGGTAGAGTTTACCTACGATCGAGAATATTATAATTATTAAATATAATCGCTAGGGATACGATAAGCTAGTATATCGTATCTTTATTAAACGGAGGAATCCTTATACTAACGGGTAATTATCCCGTTTTAACGGTAAATACGTTTTATAAAAAATCCGATAAAGGGGTAAAGAGATAGCGTAAAGACCTTTATAAACTTAATATTAAAAAATAACTCTCGTATATTTATTAATTAATATATATAGACTTTTAGAAAGATCTCCTTCCCTAACTCTAATATTTAATATATAGATTTAATCTAGCCTCTTTCTCGTTTAAATAAATAAAATAATATATACGATTTCTTTCTACACTCTTTTATATACTAAACTAAATAATATTCTTATAATATTAATATTTTATTACTACGGTTATACTGGCTAATTATTATACCTAATATTAAGAATTTATTTTTAAGATTTTACGAGGTTTCTTTAATATTCTAAAGATTAAATTCTACCTTCGAAGTTTAATATACCTAATATACGAATAGCTTAATATACTACGTGGTTCGTATATATCTTAAATAATTAATAAGTAGTATTAAAATTACCTAGATTTTAATTATATAAAGATTTTAAATTAATCGATATTTTATTTTATTAATAAACTTACTAGGAAAAGGGAACTTAAATTATACTATTACTAGGACGAATAAATCGATAATATTAATATTATAAAAAGTAATATCTTAATAGTAACGGTTTTTCTAGATATTTATTATAATATAAAGGCCGATTTAATAACCTTAATTAAACGCGTAGGAAATGAATGTATTTTTATAAAAATTTTATAAAGCCCCTAACTTATATAAACGAAAAGAACGAGGATAATATTAATAATAAAGATTACTTTTAAATTAAAGATATAAATATTTCTTAGAAAAATAATACGCATTAAATAATTATATAGATAATAATATTTTAGAATAAATATTCTAAGACGCGGAGGATTATAAGATATATTATCCTCGGGACGTATTAATCTAAATAACGGAATAAATAACCTCTATAACGACTTTAGGCGGTACTAATATAATATCGTTTTTAATAATTATATCGGTAGAATAATATTTACCGGAGTAAAGTACGGGGAGGTTAATAATAAAAAAATATATATTAAATTTAAAATCTCTATCCGAGTAATTATCCGAATCGGGTACGGATTATTATCCCTTCGGATTAAAAATAAACTACGTAATAGCCGAGTAAATATATATCGCGCGACTCTTTAACGGTTCTATAAATAAATTCTTTAAAGACTATTAATTAAAACCCTTTTATAAATACTATAACTTCGATAGCGCTCTACTATTAAAAACTAAATTATCTAATATAAAATATAATAATACCGATAAAGACTAGGTCCGGTAAACTTTTTAGGTCTATATAAATAAATCTAGTAACGAGTCTAAAATATATTCTATCCTCTACTTCGATATAATATTTATTATAAAAGTATTACTAGGATATATACTATTTAATTCGAGCCTTAACTATATACCGATACGCTAGCGAAATCTTAATATAGATTTTATTATTAATAAGATATATATAGCCGGTTAGTAGTAGGAGATATAGAATAAACTATTTAACGACTCGACCGTTATACTAGTAATAATAGGATCGGATAAAACCTATTTATCTCGAATATATAAAGACTAGTAGGCCTAGCCGATTTATATTACTATCGGTAACCTCGAACGAAGTATATAACGAGTAGAGACTCGGCTAGAGATAATACTATTTAACTTAATATTAATAATTTATAATAAAGCGAAAGCCGAAGTATATTACTATACTTTAAGACTTATAATAAAGGGTAAATTAATCGTAATTATAATTAATATTTATTTATACTAACCGCGTGATTTTAAAATATTTAAGGTATACGCTCGGAAGGGGATTTATATTATATATATAAATAAATTAATCCGACGATATTATCCGATTTTAATTTTTATACCTAGCGATTATAAAGAATAGGTTTTAATTATCTTTATTAAAAGTAGTAAATATTATCCGGTATATTTAATACCGTCGAATAAACGCGAGCGATTACGCCTTAAGGTCCTATATCCTCTAAAGATACCGGAGCGATATATAAAATAATTACGCGTTTAAAGGACCTACGATAAAGATACGCCTAAATAACTATCGGATATAATAGTATATAACCGCCGTAATTTCGCGGAAAGTTATTTCGCGGTTAATATCTTCGAGATCTAGATATTTAATATATTATATATTTTAATAATAAAGGGGCTAATAAACTACCTCTTAAATTAATAAATTTAATATATTAAAAAAAGTAAAATAAAAGAAGAGATAAAAGTTTTACTCGACGATCGATTTCGAGCCGTATTTAAATATATTAATTTAAGGCGTTTCCTAAACTTTAATAAAATTAATTAATAAATAAAGGAGGAGAGTAAATAACTTTTATAAATAATTATACCCGTATTTACCCCTCTACTATTAGAAAAGATACCCGAAATACTATACGTAGGACGAGTAATTTTTAACTTTATTATATTTATAAAATATCGTTCGTATAACGAAGAAATATTTAGGTATATAAATATAGTATTAAATAAAATTAATTTATTAAAAGAAGTCTTTAAGAAATATAAACCGATCGATAAAAAAACGGGCGAGTTATATTTTAATTTCCCTAAATTTTATATCTTTATTTACGTAGTACCTATAATTAAATAATACGGTCCACCGGACTCTTATAGTATTTAAATAATAAAGAGGATATACTTAATATTATTAAAAAACTACTATAAGCGAATGAATAAATATAACGATTATTAGGAGTAAATAATAGAATATAATACTCGTTATATTAAAATCACTATTATAAAGGATAATTTAGAGTATTAGGAGATAAAGATTATACTACCTAATTAAAAGAGAAAATAAGAAGAAAAAAAAGTTATAAAGGCCGGGGTTCTTTTAGACCTCGATAAATTAAATTAATAAATAAATATAAACGAGGACGTTACTTTACGGTAAATCTATAAATACGATACTCGTTATTAATATATAGTATTAAATATAGCGAAGATACTTAACCTAGAGGGCTTTCTCGAAGGTTTAGTTATATTTATTAAAACGAATTAAATAAAGGCGTCTATATAAGGTTTAATAATACCGAATACCGAAATTAATAAACGGGAGGTAGATTATAGCTAGGTTAATAACTACCTAATCTATATCCTTAAGAATATAATATATTAGAAGACGTTAGGGGAGGACTCTTTTAATTTAAACTACCTCTCTAAAAATATAATAATCTATAGACTAAATATAAAGCTATATTATTATAGTTAATATAGGGATAGTATATAAATACGCGAATAAAAGTCGGTCGAAACGAATCCTATTATTATATAAGAAGGAAGGTTAATAAATAAAGTATAAATTATTATAAAAGTAAAAGATTTAGGTTAAAGAGACTAGAAATAATAACCTACTCGTTTATAAAGTACTTTTATAAAAGTCTTTAATTATTAATATTTAAAGTAGGTTTAAGAGTTTTATAAAATAATAAAAGTAGAAAAAGTGTATTTATTATATACTCTTAACCCTAGAATATTAAATAATCGGCGGTTCTACGGATTATCGAATATCGAGCGAAATATTTATCTCGTATTTATAACGATAAAAGGAAGGGACTTCTTTTATATTAATTTATTTATCGATTAAAATTAATATAATATTATTTATAACCCTAAATTCTTTACGAAGAGTTAAAGGGTAGCCGAGGAAATCCACGCCTAAATTATAAATAAAGAGCGTATATATAAATTAAATATAAAACGACGAAAGAGTTATAAATATTAATATTATAGGGAAAAGGGATTTCTACTAATCGTCGTAATAAGAAATATATAAGGATAAAGATTTAGTAAAGTAATTTAAATAAATAAATCCGAATTAAATTATATCGTTATTTAATTTAGATATTAAATCGCCTATATTACTATTTAACTTAGATATTAAATCGCTTATATTATTATCCGACTCGGATAATAAATCGCCCGAATCGGGTTCGGGGATAAAGTCGAAGAAGCGAATCAAGAGTATTATTATTTTATTATAATCGAAGATACTAAATCCTAAATAACCGGGGTAATAATATAAGTACGGGTATTACCTCCTAAATTAATAATATACTAAGACCGGGTATTTTAGGGATTACGGATATAAATTTTATAAAAAAGAGGAAGTATATAAAGCCTATATTCGGGAATACTACGAGTAAGAGCGGGATCGTTATACGGATTAATATAATTAACTCGTTATCGAGGAAGGATAATACGTAGGGAGATAAGAATAATAACGAATAACAGAGTATAAATACGAATATATAGAATAAGGATAATATTATATAAAGGATTAAGAGGGAGGAGTTTATTATAACGACCAAATCTAAAGAGTTAAAGGGTAAGAGGGATACTATAAAATAAATATATTATTTAAAGTATAGGAAATAATACTAACGATTATTTATAACTTTAACTACGATTTAATTATATTCGTTTATATCGGCCTAGAAGTTAAGAGTTTCGGTATATATAAAGAATTATTATTTAAAGCCTCGATATTCTTTAGAGGTATTTTTTCTAACGAATATAAACCCGAAATAAAGACTAAATCCGAAGACATCGTCGAAATTATATTATACGATAATAACTCGAAGGTAATTACCCTTCTTAACGAAGATTTATTAATTTTTAAATAGTTTAATAATTAAGGGTAAATACCTTTATTATATTTCTCCCTCCCGTTAAAGTACTCCGATAAAAAGGTCTTCCCCCGAATAAAATTTTAAACGGATAAATAATAAAGAAGGGGGATAATTATATAAATAAAAGATTATTTATCTACCTTTATCTTTTTACCTTTACCCTTTTATATTATTATATTATCTTTTACTCGATTAATTACGATATAATTAAAACTTATATATTATTATATACCTTTATTAAAGTTATAGTAGATATTATTTAATAAATTAGACTAGTTTTTAACCCCCCTTTTATATTTCTAGTTAATTATAATTATTATAATTTCGTTAACCCTAAACTAGAAGTTACCCTTAAGAAGTATATTTATACCGAATAAAATAAATAAGGAATCGAAGAAATTCGAATACTTTAAGCCTAACTTCGTTATCTAATAACGAATATAATATTATTATTTATTTACGGTAGGATTAAACTCTAAATCGCCGAATTCTATTATATTCTTATTAATATCTTACTACGCACCGTCTATACTATATTCTTCGACGTAATTATTTATAACGTTTATACTATTAGAGGTTAATACTAGTAAATTAATAACTTCCTAGATATTTAATATTAATACGTTTATAGTATCTTCTAATAGGTAGAAAATAAATAGGTTCTTTTAATCTTCGTTATTTATAGGACTAAAAATAGAAAGAGAGGCTACGTCGAAAGAGTCGCCCCTCTCGGAAATTATTATAATCGAGGCGCTTTAAAATTCGGGTAATCTATTTACTCCGTAACGATAATAAACTTTATATTATTAAATATATATTACTTCTACCCCGAATATCCTCCTATCGATTTATACTTTACTTTTTTTAATATTTTTATTTATTTATATTCTTTATACTAGAGGCCTTAGTTTATATATACTCGTATTTTTTTAAATATTTAAATTATCTATTACTTTTTTACCTAAATATAGCGATCTTTTTATAATAATTATTATTCTTAAGATATCTTTTAGAGTCTAGAACTTTACCTCTAAATTAAATATTCTTCGATATTTATAACCCCCTTAAGGGTAAATAACCTTAAATTAAAATATTAATAATAATCGTAGATTCTCTTTATTATTTATAGTAGCGTTAATAATCTCCTTTTTAATCTTTTATATCTTAATAGATTTAACGTCGACGGGCTTATTTAATTATAAATTATATAATATATATCTCCTTTATCCGGTTAATACGAAAGATACGATAATAAATTAAAATTATTAATAAGAGTTTAAAGTTAAATATTAAGAGAGTATTAATATATATAATTAAATTATTATTAGAATATTATAACTTTTAGGAGCCCTAAATAAGAATAATCCTAGAAAAATATAATAACGCCGGGAGTTAGTAAAGGACCTTATATAACCGAGCGACGAGTATTAAAAAGGAATATAATTATTTAAATAAGAAATAATTTATATACCTTTTATCTTTCTCTCTCTACTTATTTACGTTATAATACTACTCGCTATATTTAATTATAATATAATTAGATTATTTATACTACTACCTACGTTTATAATATAATAATATCCTCGTTATTTAATAACGAATATAAGGCGCCTCGGAGAACTAGTTAAATTATTTACTCCGTAATAATAACGAGCCTTATCTTATTAAATATATAATACTCTAGTATTAAATATTTTTTTATCGATCTTTATTTTATTTATTTTAGTTTATTTACTTCCTCGGATTCGTTTTTTCTAAAATCTTTACTTTCTTATTTCTTTATAGGTTATACGTTATACTAGCTATTATCTCGTACCTTCTAATAATTATTAAATCATACTTATCCGTATACGTCTTCGAATAAAAGAAATTAGTTTATAGTTACTAAACTCCCTAAATTTCGATAAAATAAAAGTAATTAATTTATATCTACGATAATTAAAGATTTTAAAGACCGGTTTATATCTTGAAAAGTAGGCTAAAGATTCTAGCGGAAACCTATTTAATTAATCTTATACGAAATCTTATAAAAGAATATATTTAAATAAAGGATTATATTAACCTCTTTATTTTTATATTAATTAACGATCTTATTAATTCGAGCGCCTTTAATTTAATAAAGAAGGTTAAAATAGAGGGAAGAATAATCGGCGGTTTAATAAAACCCGATTAAATATAAAAGGGCGAGTCTCTTTAGTAATAAATTTAAATATTTAATAACGAATACTTCTATTATAGCTTCGGGTATTATTTTATTAAAAATAATCCGGATACCCGAGTTAATTACGTTATAATAAAAAGAGAGGAAGATACTTTCTTTAACTCGAACGAGCCTTATACTACCGCGCTCGGTATTTATAATAGACGCTTCGGTATTTTTATACTATAATTAATACTCTTTAAATATTTAACCGCCTATATTCGGAAAAAATAAACGAGCCCCGTTTATTATTATTTAAGAATAATTATTAATATCCGTCTAGCCTTTTATATATTATTAACGAGGTTTAATAAAAAGCGGATAATATCGACGTTAGATTAAAGGAGTTATTAGAGCCGTTAAATAAAAACCTTTTAGTAATTATTATATAAGAAATAATAAGATTTAAATAATAAATTAAGAAATATATTAAAGGGGGCGCTTAAGCTAATACTTTTTAAAAGAAATAAAATAAATAAGTCTTTTAATTTCGTAAGATTTTAACCGACTCGCGATTAATTTTTAAAATACTAAATCCGTTAACGCCTAGTTAATCTTATAGTATATTAACTAGCGAGTTTATAATTACGCCTAATCCTTTAAACTAGAAGAGTATTATTATCTTTAAATTTAATTCCGAATTTAATATTAATATTAATAATAAATTAAGCCCTATATTATCTAAGAGGAAGAGACTATATAAATCGATATAATTTACGTTAAATAAGTTTTTAAGAATTATCCTTTATTCGAAAGATTATATTATATTCTTTAGATACTTTAATTTTAACGAGGTATATAATATTATTTAAAATATTTATATTAGACTTCCGGGGCGAATTCATCCTAATATTATAAAAAGAATTAGGTTTTTTAATAGATATAAAAAGTTTTTAGAAATTATTAAAGCCTAAACCGAATATAAAAAAGAAAATCCGTTAATTAATTTAAGATATATTTATATCTAGACTTTATTACTTAAATTTATTTAATACTAGAAAGTCTTAAAGGTCTTATATATAAAAAAAATAATCGAATATTAAACCGAGATCCTTATTAAAACGACTTTAAAGAATAAAGTTATAAGAGTATATATTTAGGGTAAAGATAATATTATAAAGAGGATTAAAATTAAACTTAAGATAATATTATAAAGAGAATTAAAACTAAGGAGGGTAAAGTTACTACCGAGCTTAAAATAATATTATAAAGAGGATAAAGACCGAGGAGAGTAAAGTTATTACCGAGCCTAAAATAATATTATAAAGAAGATTAAAATTAAAGAGGGTAAAGTTACTACCGAGCCTAAAATAATATTATAAAGAGAATTAAAATTAAAGAGGGTAAGATTACTACCGAGCCCTAAAACCTAAAATACGAGAAAGAAGTTATAGAGTAAATATTTTATTATACCGCTAAAGTTAAGACCCTAGGTAAAGGGGAAGTTAATAATGAAATTATATTCTTTTTTAAAAAAAAAGACGTTATTTATAAATCTAAAGATATTTTAATTACCGAAGTTATATCTACTAATATCGTTATTTCTTTTTCTTTAATAATAGCCTTAAAGTCGTATTTATTTTATTTAATAAATATAAAAGCCCGAAGATATTCTAGCCACCGAAATTATATTTATTAATAATATTATTTCTTTCTCTCCGACGATAGCCTTAGAGCCGTACCCGTTCTATTTAATTAATATAATAATATTAATAGTTTCTTTAACTAGGCTCTAAGGGCTTAAAGATTTTTAAATAATTTAAATAATACTAATAATTTAACGAGTATCCCGGTTATAATAGATAGTATTTAATAGCCGATTACTATAACGTAGAGACTAGTAAATATATTCGGTTATATACTAGACGAAATTATAAAAGCGAAGAGTAGTAAAATTAATAATTTAATAGGAGTTAAAAATCCGGTTCTAAATAAAGCGAATATAATTTTAATTTAATTACGTAAAGTAATATCTTCGCTTAATTATATATTTACCGCCTAAATAAAAGTTTAAACTTATAAATATAAATCGATATTACTTCCTCTTTACTAAATTATAGTTACGAAAATAATAGTTATTATTAATATTATTAAAGTAAGAGTTAAATCTAAAGAATATTAATTATAGGAGTATAATATAAATAGTAATAACTCTAAATTTATTATAAAGTATATCGAAGCGAAGACTAGTATAATATTTATTATTAAATATTATAAACTAAAGGCCTTAACTTTCGTGATTAAATTATTTACTTTTAAGATATTTATTAACGGGGTTTATATTAATAGTATTTTAATATAAAAAGAAAGAGACTAACTAAAATCCCGTTTAAGAAGAGATTACCGAATAAGTATCGCGGTAGATAATAACGATATATTCTTAATAGAGGTTATATCTACGGGCTTAATATTATAAAGATAGAATATTACTCGCTTTACGAGTTCTTTAATTTAATATTTATTTATTTTATTAATAGTGTTAATAAACTAAATATTTATAATACCTATAAATAGAAATTCTAGGATATCCTATTATTATTCGAGTCGGATAAAGTAGCTTTTTAATTCGGACGAGATAACTATCCGAATTAGATATAATAATTATTTAAATCGGATATAATAACTATCCGAGTTAGATAAAAATTATACGAAAACATTTTATAACGAAAAATCCTATAATTTTCTACGCTTATCGTCCGCTCCTAGGGTATTTTAGATAACTTATAAAGTAATTTAAAAATAAAAATATAAAAATTTTAAACGTTATTATTAATAAGAATATTAAATTATATTTAGGCCGCTATAAACTCTTTATTTATAAAGTTAAATTATTTATTACCGTTTTACCTACTAATTATATTATCGACGTCGTCGACGTTTTCTTCGCTATTATCTCTATTATTAATAGTACTATTATAGCTAGAATAAATATTATTAATAATAATAAAAGTAAGATAATTAAAAGAAGAAATCTTATTAATACTACGCGAAGGTTAAACGTATCTCGCGTAAATACCCTAAACTAGGTACTAGTAGAGGCGGTAGGGGTTAAGGTATAAATATAAACAACGATAACTCTAACGAATATAAAAGAAAAAATAATTACGATAATATAGTCTCTAGTAAATATTAGTAGTAAATATTAGATATTAAATAATAATTAAACTTCAAGCTTAATAGTAGGTATATTATACTAGTAGAGATTAACGTATAGTTAATTTACTAAATATACTTCGAGTATATTATTAGTAAATTAGATATACTATCGAGGCTAGTAGTATACTATTTATAAATAATAAATACTAACGGTACTAGGAGTATAGTATCGGTAAATAAAAGTTATTAAATTTATTAATAGGTTATTAATAGTAACCCCGAGTTATTAAATTTATTAATAAGATACTGCCCGGGCCCTTAATTTACTAAATCTACTAATAGGACGCTACTAGCCCTATCCGTAACTTAGGGCTATTAATGAGACACTATTAACCCTATCCGCGCGGTCGGTAACTAGGGTTTTAGTAGGAGTTTTTGAGATTTACCGATATTAACTTTAACGAAATCTAAAATCTAGTAGATTAATATAATTTAATTATTAAATAAACGTGGAAATTATTATTATAAAGTTAGTTTAGAAAGTTTCGGTACCGACGGTATCGATTTTAATAAACTTTACTAGGACTAAATAAATTATTAAAATAATATAGATTTAGAATTTTTATTAAGAAACCTTACTTTAATAAATAAAAACGAGGTATTTATATTTATATAAAATATTATACTAGGACTAGCCTAGTAAAGTAAAGAAAGTTATAAAAGACTTTCAATACTAGTAAATTTAAAAGGGATATAAATGTTTTTTATATTAATAACTTCCGTCCTACGTAAGGCTTCGGTAGGAGCTAGTAAAGATATAAAATACTCGTATAAATAAATAATTACTCTAGTCTATTCTATTAATAAAGGTATTAGTAAATAATAAAAGTTTTAATAAAGGAGCTCTTAATAAATTATTCGACTATTATTAATATCGAATAAAGTCGTTACTACTATATTATAATATAGTAATATAATATTTAATATATAGTAAAAGAGTTACTATTATCTAGTACGAGGCCTATATATTTATAATAATAGGCGTGTTAACTCTATATAACTTAATATATTAAATAACTATAATATAATCTTTAAATTATTTAAATAATAATAATTATAATTAATATAAATTCTAATAAATTTTATAACGAGTAGTATAAATTTTTTAATAAAGTAATCTTTAAGTTATTTAAATAATAATAATAATAATAATTATAATTAATATAAATTCTAATAAATTCTAAGAATTATTTTAAAATAGACTTCGAAATAAATAATTAAATAATTAAAGTAAATAATTAATAGAAATATAATATATTATATAAATATATATTTAAATTATAAAAGATATTTATATTATAGTATATTTAACGAATATATAATTATATATATAATTATATATATAATTAATAAATTTTATAACTTTATTATATATTCTTTACTAAGCCTTACCGCCCCCGTAATCTCCTTGCGGAGATGGCGACCCTCTAGTGGGTGAGTGCCACTTTAACAACGCACGATAGTTATCAACTAATTCAGGCTCAAAAGTACGATTATTGTAGCGCTCTTGTTGCACAATCTGCTGCGGCTGAGTCGACCTGGCGTTCGAGGGTACCAACGACCATGCCTATACTCTAGAAACTCCACCACTCCCCTTTGCTTTAGGATCCTGTGGGAAGTGGCGAAGTCTAGTCAGCAAGTGGGGCTAGAATATTAAAGAAAAGGAGGGTAGCTTAGGCCGAGATCATGAAAGCCATTTCAGGCTCCTCTATGCTGCGCTCCTGCACTGCCCCACATTTCCATGGTACATAACAGCCCTATTCCTACATACTCCCTCTTGCTCCCCTCTGCTCTCTCAGTACTCCCTCTAAAGCGGCCTTGCTCTTTTTCTGAACGGAAACGGCGATCCCCAATCCTAAGTTCGGGTTATATATAATACATCTATATATTGATCCATTCTCCTCACTCACCCTTGCATAAAAAAAATCTTCTTGGTGAGATTCGATTATTCTGTGACTCATTATCGTACACACCACCACTGCCCCAACTCGACTTCTCGCGCGCGCATAAAATTCTCCTTCCAATCCTTATTCCCTATCTCCTCAAACTCCGCGCCTTCTCGCCACAACCTCGCATACACATCCATGATAAAACTGGCATAAACCACACCCTCGACTTCCCCCGTCACAGACACAAGCACCGACTCACTTGCCGACCTCGGGTTGATTATCACAGCCGGTCTCGCCGTCCTCTCAATCATCTTCTCAAACCTGATCGCAGCTTTCCAGTACAGCTGACCCTCCGTCATCACCTCCGGCCCAATCTTGCATTTCGGATACGTTGCCTCCTCCTCTGGCTTCCCGAGGAAGATCTGTGATCGCAGACCTTGTTGTAATGGTCGCTTGACAGTTTTTTCCGTGATGATGAAACCGGAAAATTGCACGTGTAGGCCACGCTCATCGCATCTCGCTGCATTCCCGCGGAAGAAGTCGAGATAGTTCCCCGAGCCCAGCAGCGAAGCTGGTGCCCAGCCAAAACCCATCTTCCCAAGTTTTCTTGACTTGTTGAACAGTACCGAGGCCGGTATTTCTCCAATCAACGTGTACATCTTCTGCATTCTCGCCTCCGCTGTGTCTTCACCTGCAATCGCTTTGATCTGTGGTTGATCGAAGCCTAAGATTGAGGCCACGCAGAGTGCCTCGTCTTCTTTCTTGCTGGTCGTGCGGTAGCGGAGGGCGCTCATCAGCGAGTTGAACGCTCGATCTCGTGACATGAGCTGTGGGATGGAGAAGAAGAGCTTCGATAGCGCGTCTTCGGTGTTGTGGAAACTGTTCACACTTTTCCCGCCAATGGAATTCAATTCCAGTGCTCCTTCACGGAACCAGATATCTACTTTCCTAGCCTCGGCCCCTTCCTCCGCCATCACGGTTTCTTGAAGCGTCCACAACCTCCTCATCCACCCGCAGCAGGTGATCCTGGTTGCTAGCTCCGTGCGACTGCAGTTCTTGGACGAACGCTGCAGATCAGCGTCCAGGACGAGAACTTTACGTGCGAGCCGGAAGGTGGATGAGAGGCGCGTTATGGCGAGTTTTCTGGCGCTAGGGACGGCGACGGGGATGCAGAGGGTGTCGATCCAGAATGCAGGGTGCTTGCCCACAACGGGGGAGGATCTGGAGCAGAGATCGTTTAGACGGTAGAGTTGGCAGGACGGGAGAGCGTTTTCGGTTGGGTTGCCAAGACCGTGCGCCCAGACGTGGGAGATGGCAATGAAGTCGAGGGGATGGGAGTTGTGATCTAGGACTTGGACTTGCAGAGTCGTGGCTTCTGAAGAGAGGGAAATATAGAGGATGGGGATTCCGCCGCTAAAGAGGATGCGGGAGAGGCGGCCCTGGTCGATCGCAATGGTGTTGCATGATGAGTCTTTGGGACAGCTCTCCACGTGCTTTGTTTCGTAATCGCTGTCGGAGGTTTGGAGGGCTAGACATTCTGACTCACTACATTTCCCATGTTGTAAATGATGAGAGAACGGCCGCTTCACGAGACTTGCTAAATATAATCCGGTCTTGTCTACTTCTTGGTACAGCATCTTGATGTCGCTTGGACACCAACCCCGTTCACGGAGGCAATCTTGAAGCGGATTCCAGGATACATGGCTGTTTATTTTCCTTACTGGAGCGGAGTCGGGTGGTAAGGGCCAGATTTCCCTTGCGGCATTCGCCAAAGTCTCTGCTAGTACGATGATGGAAGTGCTTATGTCTGGAGAATGGACTGATGAGATTTTCCACCTGTTAGAGCGGAATGAAGCTGGGTAATATTTGCGGAAAAAGCTGAAGACGATTCTCAAACAGTCTGCGACAAGTTCTTGTCGTTGATGCCATAGATCCGCATTCATACCTTCTGCACTCGCTCTCAACTTGTCTAAATGTTCTCTCAATGGTGCTGAAGTTACGAGTGATTCGTTGTCAACAGTTTGGACGTAATCCTCCCATTGAAAGTCTAGATTGCCGATCTTGAAAATATCATACAGTGTTCCGAAATAGAGCCATAGCTGCAACAGAGCGGCCGGAGAATCGATGGAAGTTTTGGTGCTATTAGTCCGGATCGGACCATTTTCAGGATCAATTTTCCAGCCTATACGCTCGGGAAATTGGAGGATGCCCTTCCCGTCATATTCATATGGTGAACAGAGACATGGTATCTTAGTTGGCGTGTATGAATATCCAACGATAGGCGGCAGATGATCCATAAGAATTTTAAAGAGAGTAGGTGCGGATCATTTTGGCTTGGAAGTTTGGAGATTAAGAGATGAAAAGCTAGGCACTGATAGGCGGACGATAAGCCAGGGTAGGATATAGTCAGAAATCGAAAAAGATTTTGGGATTTTGGCCGGCCTACGGAGATTGACACCAAAAGTCGTGGCAAGCGCTAAGGATTATAGTAGCTTGGTAAATATCTGGCTCCCATCGGCAAAGCGGGAGACCGCACAAGCTTTTTCCAAGTGCAATACCCGTATATTCCGCTATCTGCAGCTCCGAGCAGGTTTATTAAACGTCTTATTACTATTTACTAGTAAATTACGCATTAAGCTGGCTTAAGCCCGTGAATAATTTATTTAATTATCTAATTTATATAGTTTAAGTTATAAATTAAATATAATATATAGTAATATTAATCGCGTACTTACTCGCGTATTTATATAAATATCGTGTATTAATACTATTAATCTACCGCGTTTATTAAACGTATTTATTTTCTACGATATTTAATAAACGTTTTTACACGATTTTATAAACTTAAATATACTATATATTAAAATTTATCTAGTCCTAAGACTCGACTGGCTAGAGTTTAAGTTACTCGGTCTATAATTTTATTTTATCGGAATAAAATTACGCTTTTTTACCTAGTTTCCGTCGCTCCTCTTAAAGTATAGCCCTCTCGGCGGTAGTTATATCGATATAAACTTTACTACGCTTAATTATTAAATAAATATAATATACTACGGGGACTATCTTTTATTAACTTAATATATTTTTATAAATTTAGGACTAAATTTATAAAGAGATACGGGAGTAGTTATATATTAGTATTAATAGTAGTATTTATAAAATATTACCTAGAATCGATCCAATGGAATATTAACCTTATTTATTAATATATAATAATAAATAAGTCGAGTAGTACCCTAGATAACTACGTGCGAGTAGAGATAAATATTATTCTCGAAGGGGTAAGTAATATTATAATTAATAATTATATTAAATATAGGATTATTGTTTTTATTAACTATAAAACTTATAAAAGAGAAGAAACGAATATAGTAATATTTCTCGGTAACTATAATAGTGAATTTAATTTTATTACTAAAATAATTCTAATTTAAATTTATAAATAAGCGCTTTATATTAATAACCTCGTACTTTAAAAATAAATTAAATTAACTTTTAGAAACACCGTTACGGAAGTAGTAAACGTATTTAAATAAACTACCCCCACTAATATTCTTCTACTATTAATCTACTAAAGGACGAAGTATAGAGTTAATATTATTAAAGGTAATTATTTTAATACGGGAGTCGTTCGTCTCGACCGTAGTAATATAACGAGAGGTAGTCCGATTAATAAAGATAATTATAATAACTATAAAAGTTTACTCTAGGCCGGGTACCGTATAAGAGATATTAATACCGATAATTATTATAGGCTCCTCGAAGTATTTAATTTTCGATTTAATTATAAAGGTAGTACCCCCGAGTTTATAATTAAATTTTATAAATATATTAAAGTAATATTAAGAGGCGTTTTTAATAATATTACTCGCCTAAATATATTACGATATAACTCCGAAACGGACGTTATAGTTACGTTTAATCCGATTATAAATATCGGCGCTCTTATTATTAAAAATAACTAGAAATATCTAGGGACGCGACTTCGATTAATTTCCAACGGTTATAAATATCGTATTAATAACCTCGGTATTATTAATATGGCCGCTAATAACGGGAGGGTTAATATTCTCGACTCTATCGTTATATCTATAATAGAGTTATATAAAGTTTCTCTTAAAGTTATCTACCTATTTATTAATTATAGGCGCTCGACGATCTTTATTTAACTTTAGGATATAAATACCCTAAAACTTTAACGGCTAAATATTAAAAAGGAGAAATATCTTTTTATATAAATCCTAACGACTAGAAAAAATAAATTTAATTATAGAATTCTATACGAAGAGTACCTTAAGTAGCTCGAGAATATAAATATTAATTTTTAATATCTCCGAATTAATAGTAAGACCGTAACTATTAAATATAGGATTATTAAACTATTTTAGTATATCTAGATCTTTCTAGATTTATAGAATTTACGATTATTTTATCTCCTTTATATTATCGAACTCTTTCTAAATATTAATACCGCTAGTCTATCCTCTTAATATCTCTTCTCGTAAATATCGTTATCCTCTTATTATACCCTTATAGTAATAAGTTATTTATTTTTCTATAATTAGTTATACTCGTCCTACTCGCCTTCGTTATTATAAATATACTCCTTTAAGACTTCGCGGAGTTTATAACTCTCCGACTCCTTTATAGGGTCTTTTATTATTTAATATATCCGTTATCGAGCTCTTTATTTATTATAAATAATTATATCTACTTTAGAAATTATATTTACGAACTTAATCGTATATATCGCGCGGTTTTAACTAATTCGATTAATACGGTATATAGCCTAGTCCTTAGCGCTTATTAGTTACTCGGAGTTAAAGATAATAATATATTTAAAGGCCGTAAATATCTACCCTATATTTAAAAGTACGGTAGATTTTATTAGAAATTAAAGTACGGGTTTCGAGGATATATTTTTTATATTATCTTTACCCTCCTAGAAGAGTCTAACGATTTTAATTTATTTTAATTTAAATATACCTCCGTAGATTAAGGCGATAGGCCTCTTTTATATTAAACGGATCGCCTATATAATTATTAATATAATATTCCTAGTATAGGATAAAATTTACGTTATAGTATAAGATTCCGTTAGAAATATTTACCTAGTAAATAATAAAAACTAAGATAAGAGATACAATTATAATAATTATCTTCGTATCGATTCCTTATATTTTATTTCTAAGAATATTTAGTACTCGTATTTTAAGATAGTTATTTACTTAGGCGATTTAATTAATACTCTTTTCGAAGGTTAAATCCTTTTATTTTAATTTATAAAACTTCTCTTTCTTTAATTTAAGTTAATTATTATTTTTTAAATTATTACCCGTTAGTTTAAGGTCCTTCGTATCTTTATAAAGAGCTAGTTTAAGGAATAATAATAGAATTCTAACACGACGTACGACCGCGAGTTATAAATATACTATAATCTTTAATATAGTATTCTTCTTATAACTCGTAAAGGCGAGTATAGTATTACGATAAATTTACCGAACTCCTTAATTTATTTCGTTAAAATAATATTTTAGTAATAGTTCGTACCGTTACGGGTAACTTAAAAGATAGTCGAAATAATAGTTAAATTTAAACTTAACTAGCGGTTCCCCGAAAAAGATAGAGTCTAGCGTACGTTATACCCAAAGTACTCGAATAATAATAGTTATAGTCTTTTTATACTACTCGTACTCGTCTTTAATATCGTTATTATTATATATACTCCGGATAAGGCTTTCATACCTTTTACCGATCTTAATAAATTTATTTTTTATATAATATTTCAGGCGCTTACGCGCCCTATTTAAGCGAGAGTAATCTTTTTTAAAGAGTAGTATAGTTTATTTACTATTTATAAACGTACCTATTTAATTTATTATCGTCCTCGGTAATAATTTAAACGGAGTCCCGTTAATTAAAATCTTTCGAGGTTTTTAACCTAGTATTATATTATCGATCTTCCGAATCTTAGTAATCGTCCTTATAGTCTCGTTATTCTCGGTATATATTTCGTCTACTACGATCCTACTCTATCCTATATTTTATTAATATTATTATTTTTATATTTTAACTTTATTACCCCTCTTTTTTACCGTAGGAATTTTATCTATTAAGACTTTATCGACCTAGTTAAGAAACGAGATTAAGGATATAAAATAAAGTATCTTTAAGAAATTATAATCTTCGTTAAAATAAGGAACCTACTTTAATTTTATTAAAAGATCGCGATTTAATATATTTAGTTTTACGGTATAGGTTTTTAATTTAAAATCGTTATAAATTTACTATAATACCTACTTAAAAGCTTTATCCTTTTATTTTATCTACGTATTTATTAAATCTAGTTAATAGGATAATAAACCCGCGGGGGGAAGGAAGAGGTTAAGGTCGTAACTCGGTATAAGTTTTTTAAATATATTAGAATCGATATATATATATTAAATCCCCTAGGGGTTCCTAGACGGGTAATATACCTCGAGTAATTAAAGATCCTTCGTTATTCCCTCCGTGAGATATAAATTATATCTTTTTTCCTTCTTAACTTTTTTTATATTTTTACGGTTTAATACGAGTAAATAATTTAAATAAATTATACCGAGAGCCTTTAAAATCTAAACCCCTTGTTAGTTATTAATTCTAAATTTAATAAAGGCTGGTTATATTATCTTTCTAAACTCTATAATATCTACGAGGTATCCCTCGTTTTAAAAGACCTCTATTTCGAATAAAATGAATATACCGAGTATCTAGAATAGGGTAAAACCTATTATTATTCCTTTTATATAAATCTTTTTTCTAATTTTATAATCTTTAATATTATCTAGTATAAAAAGAAGGTAGTAGTCCTCCTATCTTTTATTATTCCAGTATATATATTCCGTTACTTTAATAGGTTATATATTCGATAATTTAACCCGATTTATTAACTTTAGTATTTAGACCTAGTTATTAATTTATTTATCCTTCGCTCTTTTCTTTAAGGACTTTTTAGTACCTTCCTCTTCTTTAATCGGAATATCTTCTACTTCGTTTTACTCCGGGATAAATACTAGTTTAAATATTTAGTTAATAACTACGCGTTTAGTCGTTTTCTCGTTATATATAATTTTAACGTCCGTAAAGCCTTTCTATAATTATTTAAATAAATTATCTACCGTAGGCGGGATCGGTCGAGTTATTATTATTAATTATACTATATTTATTAGGGGTTAATTATTTATTATAACCTAACTAACTCTTTTATTATCGCGCGTTATAAGGGTTCCGTTATTTTTTATATTTCGATTACCGTTATTTTTACCCTTAAGGTTATTAGTAAGGGCTTATAAAGACCGTATCGTTTTATTATCTATACTCGTTTTAGGATTAATTAAATCGTTAAGAGTTTTAATAGAGGAAACGTCGCGTAAAACTAACTTAAAGTATATATTAGGATTAATAGGTTAATTTTTCCTAATCGGGAACCTAGAGTATATACTAAGACGGGTACTATTATTCTTAGTAATCCGGAATATACGCGGTATACTAGGACGATTACTTTTCGGTCGTTTCTACTCTCGACGTTTATCGAACTCGTTTTATAAATTTATTATTTAATTAATATCCGTTAATAGTCTACCTAGTGGTCCCTTTTATTTACTATCTTTATTTACGATATTTACTCTATGTTTACGTTTTCCTCGCCTTAGGCTACGGATCTCGTCTTCGGAATTATCTTCTATTATTATTTCTACTGCCCGATATTAACCGTACGTTATAAATAGTATCGAGAAATAGAATAAGGGTTTATTTACCTTAAGACTTTACTATCTTTATTAAGAATAGAAGGAGTTATTAAATTAATCCCTAGTTTACTAGTACGAGCTTAAATATAGGGTCGTTATTCTCGTTATCGATAACTTCTTTAATTACTCCGCGGAGTTAACGGTCCCTTAGTAATCTAATTATAAATCTATTTCCTTAATATTTAAACTAGATTTTTAATAATAACGAAGTACTTAGCCCTAGATCTTCGCTTAAGTATTTAATAAATATTAATAGTATTATATTTAATATTACCTTTTCTAAGCTTAACGGAGGGTCGGTTAATTTAACGATATCCGCGAGAATAAACCTAGTTACTAAATTATTATACCTTACTTTAAGATTAACGTCTAGTAGATTAGATCCTCGTACGGCCGCGTAATTCGTCTACCGCTTTAGTATAGCGGGTAATAATATAGTGTCTTCTATTTATATTTAGTCTAATACCTCGTTAGGAGACGAGAAAGATTATTATAATTAATTTAATTTATATAACGACTTTTCGCTAGTATCTTTTAGTTACCGTCTCGTATTATAGGCGATACGTTATATTAAAGTAGAGAGGGTACTTTAAATACCGTTATTATTTAGACTATTAAAAAGTTTTAGTGTATTATCTTCGTATTTTAAAATTAAAGTAATAATAAATTCGTCTCTAATAACCCTAGTTACGTAGAATTTAAAATCCGTTAAAGAGTTCGATATTAACTATATTTTAATATCTTCTTTTACTAGTTCCTAGTCCTTTTTATCCGTAATAGTCTTTAAGTAGAGTTCTTTTAAATTTCTAAAAATAAAATTAAATTCGTTATTATTATAATCTTCGTATTTATATAGAGATATCGTAGTCTTAACTTTAATAGTATAGGGTAGATAACGTAGTTTCTAGTTTTAATATATTACTTATAACTTTATAAATAAAGTAGTAATCGTAGTTTAACTATATCTCTTAATAGTAACCGTAGGTTCTAATAATAGGGCTCGTGGTTAATTAAAAATAATATTTATAAATAAGGATCGCTCGCGGTCGGTATTTATATTCACTTTACTCGGTTCGATCTCTTCGTTTAATAACTATAACTACTATACCCTTTACGTATAGAGACTGGCCGGAAGAGTAGTCGATTATATATATATAATAATTTATTAATCGTATATAGTACGTTCTATAATTAAGGTATTATTCGTAGTTAATAAATTCGTTAAAATAAAAGGGAAGGTGAGATTAGACCGCCCTACTATTTATTAAAAAAAAGTAGATATAACGTATTACTTTCTAGACTATATATAAGGGGTATTATTCCGAAATAACGCGGTATATATAATATTCCTATTATAGTTCTAATATTTTTTATATAAATAGCTCGTACTTAATTAAGGTAGGTAAACTATTAAAGGCGTTTTACGTATTACAATTACTCCTTTATAAAAGAGTTAATAGAGAAGTTTTTAATAAATTATAAAATTTATTAACTTATAATTTTATCCTATAATAGTAGGTACTCGCTAGTTCTTTAAATTCTTAAAGGTTTATTAAACCTTCTACCCTTATTTATATTTAATATAGTAAATTAAATAACCTTAGGTTTATTATAATACTTAGTTTTATATTCTCGTTAGATCTCTAATTATACGTATTACTATTATTAATATTAAAGGTTATTACGTATCCTATATTACGGCCTCTTCTTTAATTATATATATCGTCGATAATAAGAGTCGCTAGATTCTTTATATTAATGTTAGATCCCGAAGTAATCGGGTCCTAAATATTATAAACTTCCGTAATATCCTAATTATTATCGAATCCCTCGGTAATTCTAGTTCCTTCTTTTATATATATAATATTACTAGGATCTTCCTCCGATTAATTTATTATATATAGATCCTTATTTTAAAAGTTATCGTCCGAGTTTAAATCGTAGTTATATTTAATAAAATTAAGTACTAGGAGCTCCTCTTCGTATTTAATATAAATATCTATTTCTATTAAAAGTCTTCGTAGATAGTTATAATAGAATCGTTTATATTTCTTCTCGTATAATTAAATCCTTATTTAATTTATAATAATCGTTAAGGCGTCGCCTACGCGGGAAACCCTAGTAAGGAAATAGAGATTAAAGAATATAAAGCCTAGCTTCTCGGATCCTATTATATAAAGAATTATTATAGACTTCTCTTCGCCTTAATAATTATTAATAGTTCTAGTATTTATATCTTCTAATCCTATAGTAAACGCTAGCGCTCGTCTCGTAAAATTAATTTATACGAGATAATTTACGAGAATAAGGATATCTTTAACTTTAATTCCTCTTTAAATATAATATTAATAGAGTTTTATAATAAACTATAACTCCCGCTCGTTTTAACCGGATTAAGAGAAACCTATTTTACGATATTATCCGTCGGTATTAATCTAGATAAAGTTTATAGGGGTATTAAATAAATTCTTATATACTTCGGTAGTTATAATAGTATTAAGGCGACTAGCCGGATCTACTATAAAAGTAATAGAGTTTCTATACTAAATTCTAGAGATAGTATTAATAATATTTATAATAATTCGGTATTACTTCGTTAAGTTATATTTAAAGTAACCTAGGATTACCTAATATTTATATATACTTTTATTTATCTATTTAGCGAAAGAATTATACTTTATATTTTACTCTTTAAATAGTAGTTATTTATCGTCGCTTAATAAATATATAGTAGTCTTATATTACGTTAAGGTAACGAAGAACTCCCCGTTATTAATTTTATTAATTTTTTAAATAATAATATAATCGCCTTTAAAATTCTTCTTTAGGATTATATAACCCGAATTTATATAACGATAACGATATCCTTTATAAGGATATCCTTTAAGAGTAATAATTCGAGTATTTTAAATATATAATATTCCTCCTCGTTATCGAACGTATCGCCGTTCTTAACTTTATAGAATATCTCGCGAAAGTATTTATAAAGTTTTTAGTGGTAGGTTATACTCCCGGCTTCGTCTAATTTACACTTAATATTCTTTTTTATTATTTATTATAACTCTTTAACTTTCTAAAAAATTACGTTTTTAAATATAAACCCCGCTCTACCCCCGTAGTCCTCGAAGTCTATATTATTTATTAAGATAATATCTTCGTTATTATAATCGATAAAATTATTATTATTATAATCCGAGCCTCTTTATCTTTAATTACCTTACGATTTATTAGGTTAAAAGGCGTTACTAGTTTATATTATATTAGTTTAAAGATCGCTCTCGCTTTATAACTCGTCGTTTTTAATAGTTTTATTATCGTCTAGTTATACGCCTTTAGGGGTATTATTACCGTTTATAATAATATTATTAATAAGAGTAGGATTAATATTTAAATTAAATCGACCGAGAAGGCCTATGATTTATAATAATAAAGTATCGAAACTCGTATTATAAAGTTTATAACGGCGGTTTATAATATTAAAAAGTATCTTTCTAGCTTTATTTATTATAATTACTATAAACCGATTATATTAACTTTAAAGGAGCGAAGAGCTAGGTTATTATTACAAATTATTAATATCGTAAATTACGTATCGTTAGTTCTTATTTTAAACGACGGCCTATTCGGTTATAAATAAATAAAAGCGAACTATATATTTCTCTATAATTTTAATTCCTCTTTTACCGAGCCGAGTAAATTCGGTATTTAACTTCGTAATAAAAGAGTTTATTATTTTATTTATTAAATTTAGGACCTTTATCTTTTTACTAGCCGATATAAATAGTATAATAGTAATTATATCGAGTTTTATTTTCCCGGTTCCCTATAGTCTCTTTAAGAGTCCGAGGCTATTAAGTATATATAATAGGTATTTTAATATACTTACTTAAAATTTATTTAAATTAATATTTTATTATCCGAGTTTAACCTTAAAATCTATTCCTTAATAAATATTAACTACGGTTTAAATACGTAGATTTTATTCGATAATAAATCGTTATTATCGAGGGTTATAGATATAATTTATATCTTTTTTATATACGGGATTTAATATCTTAATAACGGCTAGTTTAAATTTATATAGGATATCGGATAAAAGAGGAACGACTTTAATTATTATCGGCTCCGCGTCGAAATAGAATTTCTCGAACTCTTCGCGTAATATATTTTACGAGTTTATTAAATTAAAGACCGATTTTAATTTTAGATTATTTTAGTTATTCTTTTCGTACTTCTAGGGGCGGTTAAATATAATAATATAATCGAGCGAACTAGTGTAAGGAAAGGGTTTTAATAGGATAACTACCGTTTATTCTTTAATAGGAAATTTAATTACGAAGTTATCTTCTATTAAAAAGCGATATTCGTAGTTCGAGGGTAAGCGGAGGAGGTTTATATAAATACGATTACCCTCTAATATAATTATTAGGGCGCGTAGTTAATATTCTTAGAGCTAGGAATTCTTAATATCTTTTATCTCGTTCTCCTCCTAGTAAATAATAAATATACCCTCGGTAGTCTAATACTCGTTATTATTAATATATATTAAATTAAACGGTAAATTAATCTTTAGACGATCTATTATTAATATAATTTAATCTTTCTAAACTTTATATTTCGTATCGGCTAAACTATTAAACTAGTAAATATATAATATATATACTCGCTCGAGATTAAATATAAATAATATTTCGTTATATAGGATAAAAAATAAATCCGCCTCCGAGGTCGAAAAGAAAATAATAAATTTAATTATATCGTTCTCTAATTTAATAAATACGTCGAGTAATTAATTTTAAATATATTAGAAAATATTTAAATTACTAATTTCTTATAGGATTCCTTTAATCTACGCCTTCGCTAGGCGGAATAAAAATTCTATATATACTAGTTACTTTATAATACGGTAGGTAACTACTCCGACCTCCTATAATTTAACGTAGTAATCGAGGTATACTTACTCGATAAAATTATTTTAGGCGGGTTTATTTATAAAAGCCTTAAGATATATATAAATTAACGGCTCGTCTTAAATATTATTTATAATATTTAGCCGGAATACTTAAATATAGAGTAATTACTCTTCGCGAGAGTAATCGGGAGTAGGTCTTTTTTTATCGATAAAAGCCTTAATCTAAATACGTATACTAGACGACTAGTTATTATTCTCGTTTATATAAATCTTATATATTACGCGGGTATCTTCGTTCTTAAATTACCTAATAGGCTTACCCTAGCCTTCGAAGATAATTCTCGCTTTATACGAAGGGTTCTTCTTCTTTATAAGCGTAGTATTATTATCGGCTCGCTTTTTAGTAAAATTATTAACTTCGTCGCGCTCGATAGTTTAAAGATTTATATATACGTCGCCGGTAGCTTTACCGGGGTTATTTTTATCTAGGCGAATAACCGCGGTTTATTATTTACTCGGTATAATAAATTAATAAAATATTATTACCTAGAGTATAAAGGGGTATAGAATAAATAGGAGTTTAAAGAAACGAAATTATAAAATCCGTTAATTAAGATTCCTATTAATAGTAATTATTTATTTATATAAAAAGTAATTTCTCTTTATATTATTACTCTTAACTCGGCGATTATATAAGGAAATTAAGTAAAAAGTAAAGTAAATTATAAGTAACTTAAAATATAAGGACTTTCGATATAGATTAAGCTTAATAAAATAAAACTACGGAGTCTATTAACGGAATCTTAAAGTAGTAGTAATTATCTATTTACGAGGCTCGTGATTCCTCGTATATAGCTATTCCTATTAATAGTAATTATATATAAATAAGGAGGTAGAAGTACTATAGTCGGTAAATAAAGGTATAAGAGTATTTATAATAATTGAAAATATATTAAACTTTTTATAGCGTAGCCGCGTTTAAAGTTAAACGAGTAAAGAAAAGTATTAATCGTAGTAACCTACTTTTTATAACTAATTAATAATATTTATAAGAGGTAAGATTTTTAATAGTAAAGTATCTATAGTTAGATATCTATATAGATTTTAAATAAATAATTTCTAAAAAGCTCGTACCGTTTTAGAATAAATAATTGATATAATATAGAGATATAGGTTTTACGATAATAAATATCTTGATCGGCGGGTATTTTAAACGTTAGCTCGTTATATAATAAATATCTTAATATATATAAATACCGGTATATTCGCCGGTTATTATTACCGAGGTACTCGGGAATAGGGCGGTAAAAAGAATAAAGTTAGAGAGTCTAGTCTTAAATAAATTAACGTATCGAGGATTACGGTTTAGTTTCGCTACTACGATTTTATCTTATAAGTTAACCCTCGATAAATAATCTTCGGTGGAGATAAAAGTAAAAGAAATAATTATAATTATTTAATAACCTTATATTCGGGCTTTATATCTATAAACCGCCGAGTAGAATAAATTAATTAAATTATATCTTAAGGCGATTCGATATAAGGTACGATCTTTACCGGTATTTATTATAAAAACCCTTATTAACCTACGAAGTAGTAACTCCTTATTTAAAGAATAATCTTTATCCTCCTATTCCTCCTTAATTAAATTTTCGGAAATAAATTTATTTTTATATTAATTCTTATCCGCGAGTTAAACGTTTATACCGGTAGTATTATTATCCTCGAAAGTTATTATAGTTATAAAATATTTCTCGGCGCGTTTAACTAAAGGAGCCTTAAGGTATTTAAATTTATAGTTATAAATATATTTCTCTTTAACGGGAGTACCTTCGGTAGTTATATTTTTATTAACGATAATAATATCTTTTATAACGATATTACTATTAGCGTCCCTATTATTAATTAAATCGGGCTCGACGGTAGTAGCTTTATACTTTATACCCGCCTTTTTTTTAAAAATAATAGTAGGGTTTACTCGCCGTTAATAGGAGTATTAATATTAATACTCGTTTTAATTATAGGAGTATACTTCTCGAGAACGACTTTAGGTTTAACGGGTCCGGCCTATTTATAATTAACTATAATAATAATACGAAGGATATTTATAAATAAAGTATTTACTCGATTATTAGAGCCGATATATTCTTTATAATTAAAAGTAAATATCCGTAACCCTAATAACCCTTTTATTTAATTATATATATTCTCGATATAATTATACGGTTAAATTAAATAGAAAGCGAGTCGAGGTAATTTACGGGTAAATTATTTATTCCTTTTACGAATTAATAGATTAAGAATATTAATAGTATAAAGACCAAATCTTATTAAGAAGAGACGAAAGGTTTAATTTACATCTATCTTCGAGCTAGCTAGAAAGATTTTCGTTTAACGCGCGATACGGAAACCTTCGAGAAACTAATTATTAATATCGTTTATATTATATTATAGGTTATTATTTATTATAGTTATAAATTAAATATCATTTATAGGCTCTTACGATTTATCGTTATTATTAATCTTTAATACTTTCACTTTCTTAGTAAAGGAGGGTTTCGGAGTTATATTACTCCGTCTTTTATTATCGGTATAAACGTAAAGAATATATATACGTCTCGGATCTTTTAGTAATAACTTCTTCTATTTATTCTATTATAATAATTATTAATAGCCTTAATCCCGAGTATAGTTAATAAGTTAGATAATAGGGAAGATTAAATATATATAAATTAATGAAATTATAAATAAATTAAACCGTTACTCTTTAATATCGGCGGAACGTCTAGTAATAAATTATTCTAAAGATAAGGACTTAAAAAATCTAAATATTAAACCGTTAAGATACTATTTATTTATTAATATAAATCGGCTCACGGCGGGTAGCCTCCAAAGTTTTATTATATAATAAATCTAGATATTACCCACGTATTTATTCGAAGAATCTACTTTTATTATTATATAGAAGATTATAAATCGGTAGGAAATAAGTTAAATATTATCTAATAATATATATTGTATAGGAAAGTATATTTAATAAATATTAAACTCGTTTATCGAACGCCCCCTTTTCGATTTTTATTTCGGATATCCGATCTTACCTAATTATATATATAATATAATAATTATAAAGCGATAATATTACCGCGGTAAATAGATATTATAATACTACGTATATATAAGTATTATAGGCGGAATTTCGTAAACTCTAATAAATTTAATAGATACCTACCGTATTATAAAGTCTTCGTCGATAATTATTTATATAAGAAACCGCGAGCCTTACCCTTTCTACCTCGGCGACTCCCGTAATCGACGAGACTAGCGACGTATACCTAGAGAGACGACGAGGTTATAAAAATAAATAGTATAAAAGAAATTAATATAGGGTCTTTCGCCGTCGATATAAAAGACGTCGATATAAATACGGAGACTACTATTTATTAAGCGCCCTCGAACCGGCCTAATTATAATAATTTAAAGTATAGTAAATAAAAGAAATTATTAATTCTATCCTTTAATATCGGGCGTAAGGGTCTTTTATTTATATTCTCGTATATTCGGGTAAAAACGTTTACGGAAGGTAATAGTCGTCGCGTAGAGATAAATACTAAACCCGACGAGGTAAATATTAACTTTATAGAGTTTAATAATTATTCTTAGTTTATTAATAAAATAAAAGGAGTATATTACCCGTTTCCGAGTATATATAACTACGCGCTCGCTTAATAGTTTTACGAGGAAAAAGTGACTAAAGGCGGTCGCGATAGGTTTTTCCGTAATATTCGACTCGAACTACTATATAGCCTCTTTAATTATAAGAATACCGATAATTTAACCGAAATATAAAATAGTATTATATTTAATATCGACGAAGATAAATAGATAAAATAGATATTTAATATCTAATTAAAAATCTAGGGGACCGAGTTAAAGGATTACGATATCCTATATTAAGATATTATTAAGGCCCTCCGATTTCTCTTAAGGTACCGGCTATTTAAAAATAAGATAGTATTTAAACCCGTACGCTAGTATAATAATAATAATAAGCGCGTATATACCGAGATATATACCGGCGATTAGTAGTAGTAGATATAGGAGAAACTTCCTAATAAAGTTACCGTAGTACTATTATTTCTTTCTACGGATAAGACTTTATTTATATAATATAAAGGTGATCTAGTTATATAGCTAATTTATTTTATTATAGAGAATTTAAAGGTATAAATACGGCGAGGTTAAAAACGACTAGGTTTAATATTTCTAGGACTTCTACCTATTATACCTAATAACGGCGAATATATTAAATCCGACGTATAATATAAATTTATATTAATTATACTCGATTATAAATATAATAAAAGACTTTACCTAAGATAATCTTAAAGTCTTAAATTTAAATTAGCGATTAGAACCGTAGCGATTATAAATCTCCCTATTATATATATAAACTAAAAGATCTAATCCTATTATCCGATTATTATAGACTTTATAGTAGATTATAAAGAGTAAGTTTTAATTATAAGAGTTAAAAACGGCCGATAATATACGATTTATATAGTACTATTAAACGAATAAGGAAATCTTTAAGGTAAATAATACCTCCGAATTTACTCTTTTATTTAATCCTAAATTCGGCGATAATACGAAGAAAATATCCTAGAGAATAATAATTAATGAGTATATCTAGTATATAATTTTACTTAGTTATATACTACGGTTAATATATATAAAGTTATACTAGTCGATATATTATATTAACTATTTAAGGGTACGGTTAATTATCTCTTTAAATAAATTACCCTAGTTATCGAGGAGAGCGCGCTTATTACTAGGAAATTAAAGGGGGCGAAGGTAAGACTAAAGAACGCGCTAGGAATAATATAATTAAACGAAAGATTTCGTATTATTCTAACCTTCCACGACTTAAAGAACTATAAGTACTATAGCGCCGTCGTATAATAAATAAATAAAGACCGAAGAGTTATTATATAATAATTAATATTAGTGATCGCTCCGCTACTAGCCGACTTATATAAAAGAGAACTCTATTACGTACGGGTATTTATAGACTTTATATTAATTACTTAATACTATTTATATAACGATAAGATATTAGGATATCTTTAAGATATACTCTACCGTTTTAATAAACTAAAGGATTATTTTCGTTAATATAAATTAAATAACGGAGTAAACCTAAATAGTTATTTTAATATCTTAAAGCTCTACGTAATAACGTATTACGTAGAGTAAATTCGAATATTCGGCGCTACGGATAACTATAATATCGAATATAAAAAAATAGTATATCGTTATCTAATTAAATCTTTCTTCGAGTTAATTAATAAACGAGAGGCCTTTTAAAAATAACTCGTCCGTTATATTTCCCGTTAACTACGAATACTAGCTATAAAGAATAATTTACTTTATTTTATAACGAGATTATTTATTTTAAAAATAGTAACCTTTATAATTAAGGTATTAAAACTTAATCGTGGGATTCGATTATTTAGGTTTTAATATAATCTAGAGCTTTAAGAAAGGAAGAGAGTTTTAGGGGTAAAATTTAATACTATATATTAATACCCACTATCCGTAATATAAAAGAAACTATATATCGAATATTTTCTAAAGGTACTAGTCGTTTATATATATTAACGCCGGTAGGAGGGGAGTAAAAAACCGATAACTATTAAAATTATAAACGGGAGAGAAATTAATCCTACCTAGGTCGATTTATATTTTATTTATCTTTATCCGTCTTTATAATACTAGAAATTAAATAGGAAAGATTCGGAAGACTTAAAGAACCTAATTACGGACCGCGTAATATATAAAATTAATTAATAGAGTTAAGGAGAGTAAAGATATAACTATATTTTAATATAAAAAGTATAATTATAATTTTATATAATTTCTCTTTATAGTTAAAATCCTACCTAGCTCCGGCTTCTTTTAACGGTATCGAATATAAACCGTTAAAACGCTAAAAATGAACTATTTTAATATAGTTATACCCTCGTCGATTTTCTAAAGATCCGTAATAAAGACTCTCCGTATAAAATTTATAATATAGTAGAGGTAGAATTATAGCCGGTAAATTTAACTACTAAACGGAGAATACTCGGGGGGCGTTAAATTATCCCTATAATAAAAATTATAAAAAGTATATATATTATACCGGTGTATATAAGTAAGACTATAGGAAAAGATAACGTATTTTATATTAATAACTATACCGATTAAGACTTATATAATTTAATCTACGACGAGGATTTTCTAATATAAGAGACACGAGTAAATAATTAAACCCACTATAATTATAGTAGGCGAAAGTAGATTATATAGTTAATATAGTATTTAAATTTATAATATACTACCTAACCTATAGACTACGCGCGAATAATTAAGATAATAAATATTATAGGATAAACTACGGGGGTAAATTATAATATATTCGATTATAAATAATAAGAAATCGTTCTATTATAAGATATAGGTTAATTACTTTTATATTAATTAAGGCTAGAGCTCGGTTTTTTTCTTATTACCCGATTTTACCGCCGGAATAAATAAATAATAAAGTAATACCTCGATATTAACGGATATACGGAAGATTATTAAACGTAATATTTATAATAACTAGGGACGGGCTAATTAAGAATAAATTTAAGAGACTTTAATAATATAATATAATCGGCGAAGATTATAAAAGCGAAGCTAGGTATCGATAAAGTCGTATATTCGTTAATCTTTACGCGATTATAGAAATAATTAAAGGCTATAAGTCTCCTAGGTTAAAGACTAAATATAATAAATATAAAAGATTATTTACGATCTACTTTCGCCGGTATTTATAACGAGTTCGCCTATATATTCGGCGATATCTCTAGATAATAGAAGGACCGGTACCTACTCTTCCTCGTTTAAAGAAATAATTATAATAAAAAGAGGCGGGTAAAGATTAAATAACGTTATATAAATACCTAAGAAGATTAGGGACTCTCGAGCGCCGAGTTATTAAAAGAATTAAATAATAGGCCGAACTCTATTTATATAAATAAAAATATTAATCGGATTAATTTTATTTATTATATAATATTATATATTAAAAACGGTATAAACTAGAGTATAATCTATACGATTTAGGATATTTAGAAGAGTGGTATATATACGGGGCTAACGAGTATAAACGACCTCGACTTTAAAAAGTTTATATCCTTAATTAAAACCGACCTTAATTATAATAATAAAAAAGACGCGATTATCTACGCCCGCCTTAATCTATTAAATATAGTTATCTCTAACGAACGGGAATAGAGAGTAGCGCTAGTAGAAATATATATTTAAAGTATTAAACGTTTTTCTTTTAATATCCGAGAGTTATTAATCGAGTATTATATAATATATATAGTAATAAGCCCCCCCCTTAAAGGACCGAGATCTTTAACCGAAATTTAAATAGCCTAGGTAGTAAAGCTCTCGATATACGACTAAAAAAGTATTAAATTTAAATAGGAAAAAGGGTATTAATCGTAATAATAAATCTAATAACTAAAGATAACCGGCTTCTTTAGTATAGACCTCGAGAATTAATATTTATAACGTTTAATAAATATTAGTTATATTCGATAAACTAGGATTAGACCCCTAAGGTCTAATCCTATTAAGTTTAATTTCTTAAAAATAGGTAATTTCCCCCCTTTCCCCCGACTGTATAAATTCTATTTTTATTAATAATTACTACCTTTTAATACCCTTCTTCCGCTTTATTTAATCCGATTAAAGTAATATATAAGTTCGTAACTTATACCTTAATAATATATTATTTAATAGGGTAAAACTTACGATTTATAATTAAGAGATATTTAATATTAATCCGGCTACCTTTTAGGATTATTATAGAAATAATATATCCTATAAGAACTTATAACGGAATAGTCGTTACTCTAACTCGGAATTAGAATATAATTATAACGATTTGGATTCTAGCGATAAAGAGAACGAGTAGCCTAGAAATAACGAAAAATAGAGCTACTCTAAAACTTTCCTAGATAATAAATATATAAAGATAAGAGTAAATATCTCGGATTATATATAATCGAATCTAATTAACTTAACTATAGGTTAGAGTTATTATAGGTAAATTATCTTATAGAAGATTAAATAGAGGGAGGCTCTAACGGTAAAATTAATCTATATTCTATAACTATTTAATACTTATAAGGATTAATATAGATACGATCTTTACCTTTAAAATAATACGAAATACTAGACGAAGGTAAAGTTTTATAAAATATATACTATTATCGTTTCTAATTACGAGAAGTTTTTAAAAGCGATCGTCTTAACTAGATATACCCGTAATCCGGGTAAGAGTAGAGAGTTTTAACTAGATAATAACCTTTAATAAATTAATAATCGGATATAATACGTATAAGAGGTCGTAACTAAAAACTCGGGGTTTAAAATCGGAATTAAATTTAATAAAGTCGATAATCGGCCTACCTTAACCGAAATATAGAAAATTAGATTTATTTAAATAGATATTTTATATTAAAGTTAACCTAGTATATAATTATTCGACTTCTTTAGATAATAACGCGCCTACGCCTTAACGATCGTACGAATTATAATAATTACTATATATATATAGAATGGTTTATAGTAAAACGTAATCTCCCTCGCCGCTAGATTATTATATCGCTAAACTTTTATATATCTCGATATAAGATATACTCTAGTTTAATAGCGTAACTAATAAAAGTATAGATTAATAATAGAAAAGGTAAATAGGCGAACCCTATTCTAATAAAAGTACTCGTTTATATAATATTCAAATTATCGAAGAACGGTTTTACTAACGAAGAGAATATAAGAAAATTCTTTAAATCCCTCCCCGATCTCTTAATTATATTTACCGCTATAATAATAATATATACTATCTCGGAGTACTTTACTAGAGAGTATAAGGTCGAGAAATTTAAAAGAGAGAAAACTTAAAATAAATACTCGTATTCTTTTTTATTATTAATAAACGTATTATAACTAGCTAACGAGAGTCCGTATTAGACTAATAAAAAAGAATATAAAGAGTATAAATAAATCTCGACGATAAAAGATATAAAACTTATATTCGTAAAATATTATTAAAGGGAGTAAAAGACACTATTAAAAGCGTAGAAAGATTCGACTCTAATAACGATACAATTATAATAGACCTCGGTAGTCGTTAAATATACGATCTACCCTTCGTTAATAGTTTAAATAACGACGAATAAATTAACCTTTCGGATAATAAACTTTAAGATAATCTTTTTATATTAATTAATAACGTAAAAAGTATATAGGTTAAGACGTATAAAATAATAACCCTAAAATAAATTAATTAAGCGTTTATAATTTATCCCCTCGTAATCTATATATTTTAATACCTCTAATCTTTACTATTACCCGAACGCCGGTATTAAATTCTTAATACGTAAATTTAATAAAGTATAATTATCTTAGACCTAGTTAATTTATTATTTACGGTAGAATATCGCCCCCGACTCGCTTTTATCCTTACTACGGAATTTTAAATAAACCTCCGCTAGAATAAAAGAACCCGATAATAATATAAGGGCTAAAGTATAAAGCGGCTCGCGTAAAGTTTTTATCTTTAAAGGGAAGTATACCCTTAATATTATATAAAGAGAAAGATAACTAGAAGATTAGATTACCTTTAAATTATAAAGGTTTAAGAATTCTAGGCCGTCTTTATACCGGAAGAACCTAATCGGGTTTAGTATAAAAGAAATAATACTAACTCGATTATATCGAGCGATAATAAAAATAAATATAAAATTTATATTAAATAACTAG
>JAABUS010001299.1_pt1 | contig 55507 bp, 3 predicted proteins | sample 5560161 | NCBI WGS metagenome assembly JAABUS01 (sample SAMN10711885, study PRJNA513376) | rock metagenome | isolation source: Antarctica rocks | place: Antarctica: Victoria Land, Trio Nunatak nord | collected 2016-01-04 | reverse complement strand
GGATTTCGCCTGAATCGATCGATTCCGGGGATCAAAACTTGCTGGCGTTAGGGGTCGTTCCGGGGGGTCGCTACCGTCGATAGGGGCGATCACAGAACATTAAAATTTTAGGTGGTAAATTATATGATTTTCTAAGGCTAGGGCCCCTGAAGCTCCGGGCTTAAATTACGCTCGTTAGGAGCCCGACGCGTATCTTATAGCGGCCTCGGGCGCCCGTCGAGCGTCCGTCGAGCGACTTAACGCTCGAAGGGTGCTCGACGGGCGCTCGACGGGCGCTCGGGGTCTTTCGGGCGCCTTAAGCCTACCCCGGGCGCCCGAGGCAGCTTGCCTAGTGGCCCCGAGCCGCTAGAGCCGGTTTTCGATTTGCCGACGTATATATATCTATAGAGGTAGTAGTAATAGTAGTAATTATAAATATATATATCTATAGAGGTAATAGTAGCTATAAGTATATATATCTATAGAGGTAATAGTAGCTATAAGTATATATATCTATAAAGGTAATAATAGTTATAAATATATATATTTATAAAATAATAGTAGTTATAATACGTCCCTAGGGTTATTATAATAATTATTAGAAATCCGTTTTAATATAGTAGAGATTCTTTAGTAAATCTCTACTCTACCCTATTTTACTCTACGCCCCACGTTAATAAATTCCTATATTAAGTTAGGGTAGGGATTATACCTCGATCCCTACCCTACCCTATACTAATCCGAAGCGTAATTAATAATAAAAAATATAACGAAATATATATTCGAATTAATTCGAGTTAAGACACTTTATTTAATATATTTAATAATATATATTATAATAAAAGACTACGAATTTAGTTTTAAAAGAATAATAACGTTTTTAAACGAGTAAATTAAAAATATATTATTCTCTTTAATAGTTCCGATCCTTTTAATTAACGTTAATATTCTATATATAAAAATATCTAAAGAATTATAAAGAGTTTAAGAAGGATTTAGATTAAAATATTATAAATAATCCTATAAATACTATAAGAGAAGATTAAAATATAAATTAATTATTCGTTAAAGAAGGATAAATATAATATTAAAATAATCCGGGATTCCTTTAAAGAGGAGGATAATTATAATTTATTTAATAAAGATACGAATAAAGAAGGGTAGGATATAATAGATTTATAAATTTTATTTAATCTTATTCCTTTATTAACTTTTTATAAATATTTAACGATAACGATAATAAAGGTAGTATATATTAAAAGAATACTATTAACGAAAATAATAGTATATAAAATAATCTAGATAATATAGAATAAAAAATAATAAATAAACGAGATAAAGTAATAGTCGTCGATCGTATAATTTATAATTTATTAATATAAATATTAAGTAAATATTAAGAGTAATAATAAATCAAAGTGATTATCGGATATAATAATATTATATCGGTAAATCTCAAAAACTTTTATTAAAATCTAAATTACCGCTCGCGCGGATAGAGCTAGTAGCGTTTTATTAATAACTTTTCTAAATAAAAATTATTAATAAAACGTTACTAGTAGCCCTAATTTATAAATAAAGTTATTAATATTCTATTAATAAATTTAGTAAATTAAAGATCCGGGTAAATTACTTTTGATAAATTTAATAACTCTAAATTAATTTTAACCGGATTAGTAACTTTAGTAATTTATATATATTATTAATATATTAATAGTAATTTAGCCTTATAATAAGGCTGAAATAAATAAAGTTCTATAATCGATACTATTAACGGTAGCGACTCTTAGCGATAACTATTAACGCCAGCGACCTACCGGGCCTGGAATAATAAGTTTTAACGAAAGTTCTCGCAGGGGCGTTACCCAGGCATATCCGGGGAGTATACGCATATAAACACCATAGCATGTCGCATGCCATAGCGCATGCCTTAGCGTATGCCATGATTGCGCATGCCATGGGGGGCTTTCGTCTGATGTTTTAGGGGCTACTGCGGGGGGCGCATATCGTATGCTATTCAGGATACCTTTGCGCATGCCATTCGCATGCCATTCAATGGTATGCGCAAGCTGCGCACGCCATTGCGCATGCCATGGGGCATACTATGGCCCATACTATGGCCTATACTATGGCGCATGCTAATACGCATGCAAATGCGCATGCTATAGGGCATATAATGGGCCTATTCGTCTGATATTTAAGTTACTAACGATTTATCGAGTTACTGAACCTGCTGAACCTACTAATAGTAAATACTATTTATTGATAGGACCCTTGACTTACTGATCCTATTAAACCTCGGGTCGGTATTTAATATAGAGTTTCAGCGTAAACCCGTAGACGGCTTTCTAATAAGGCTGATAGCGCTTAAAGTATACTAATATTTACTTTTAAGATTTACCGATATACTCTCTTCGTATATTATCTAGCCTATTAACGGGATTATTAAATAAATAAGAACTAAAGTAAAGAAAAAAGAGAATTATTATAAAGAGTAATAATAATCTCTTTTTCGCAGAAATAACTAATTAAAATAAAATACTAGGTTATAAATAAAAGTTAGACTAAGACTTTAACTAGTCGATCGTTATAATTACCTATAATTAATTATATAGAAGAGGTATATAATTATTTATAACGGAGTTATATTCGTTTATTACTATATTATACTATATATATTAACTATTATTAAATAAGAGTAATTAATAACGATTTAATAGCGCGGGATAAAGAGTTAAAAAATACGTTAAATTTTATAAATTTTATATTTCGATTCGATAGGAGAGAAGATACCCTATATTTAAATATTATATATATTAAATTCAAAGTAAAATATAATGTAAAAAAGAACGAAAGAATTTAATATTAATTACTAACTTAGATTATATTTAATAATAATTAAGATTTTTAGAAATTTTTAAAATATATATTAATAATTAAGATTATTAAAATTACCCAAGATTCTAAATATAATTAGAAATTATCGTCGCTATAATAATATATTTAATAAGAGATTTAATATATAGATTTATATATCTCTTATATTAAAGAATATAAGAGGAGTAATAGTAATAAAAATTAAAAAAGAGTATAAATTATTATTAACCCTAATATAGATTTAAAATAAAAATATTAATAACGCCGAAATTTCGCGTTAACTATAAAGTTCTATTTAAAATAAAAAAGTAATATAGATTAAATTATTCTAAAAAGACCTTTAATCGACCGATAGAATTATATTAAATAAAATATTAAAAAAAGTACTTCTAGTAATAATTATATATAAATTATAAATTAAATATACGAATTTTAAATATTCTCGTGGGTTAGAAATATTCTTAAAAGCGAGCTAGATTCTCATTTATATTTAAATTAATTAAAAATATTTGAAAATTAGGATATAATATTACCCCGTTTAAACTAGTTTAATTAATTTACGAGTACTTAGAGCGCTTAAAGCCTACTCTATACTTTTATAGATAATTAGATTTAAATAATTTATATTTATTTATTATGACTAAATACGTTTCCTAATTATATTTTAATATATAAAATATTATTAACGTCGTTTATAATAATAATAAAACGCGTTATATTTCTTTTAGGACCTTCGAGTATATTATAAAATTATATAATATACTTTTTAAAAAAATATACGCGCCCGCTACGGAGTTATTATTTTAAATTAATAATATCTAGCGCTAGTAATAATATATTACTAACGATAGCGTTTATATTAAATTTACTTTAAAGAGATTTTAAAAATTATATTATATATATTAAAATAATAAGAATAATAGCGCCTATTTATACTTCGAATATATTAAATTATAGGTTAATTATAAAGTATAAAAATAAAATCGTAATAATTTTACGTTATAAAACTAGCGATAAATAAATTTATAAAAATATAAATAAAATTATTAAAGCCGACTTCTTTATTAAAATACCCTTAAATTATTATTTTAAAAACGATAATTTATAAATACTTATTTATTCGACCTACTAACTATAAAATAACGATTTTCGGGTCGAAATAATAAACTCGAATAATGTCCCTTTATTTAATATAGGGAAAATCTAATATCTAGTTTTTAATTAAATAACGACTCTCTTTATATTTATATTTAAAGTAATCGCGAGTTTAATTAAAGTTAAAATAATAAATTTTAATATTATTAAAAATAACTAGAAGAAGATCGTTTAAATTTTAAAGATAATTAATATCTTAATTCTAAATATAAAATAAACCTATAATATTAAATATATTAATTAATTTACGAGGAAAATTATAATATAAAAATTCGTTTTTATTATTATAAATTTCAGGTCGCTAATAATAACGAATTATATTATATATAAAAATATCGTCTAGGCTAGCGATATATATATATACGAAAAATATATACTTAACTATACTATCCGGTAGTACTTTAATTACGACGGATATAAATATATTAAAGTTTAATATATTTTTAAAAAAAGATACGGGCGGTACGCCTCTATTAAATATAATAAAGAAAATTATACTTCGGTTATTATTTAATATATTTATTATAAGGTTAATATATATTATATATAGGCCGAATTATACCCTAAACGAAAATTTAGAAGAGAATATATCGTATAGACTCTTTTATTAAAAAATATATTTTATTTTAAACTAGTATTAAATAACTCGAAATACTCTAATTTTTAAATTACCTCTTTTAATATTAATAATCTAGAATTATCCTAGTCGCGAGTTATAAATATAATAATAATAGTAGTAATAATTATTTAAAGAGACTCTAGAATATTTATTAATACGGCGCCGTTTATAAATATATTTACGTAGATAATATTAATACTAGGACTTACGCTTATACCCGGAATACTAATAAAAATAATTATTATTATTATAATAAAGCGATAAATTATTATAAACTAGTTTATAAAAAGATTTTTAAATAAAAATATATCGATTACCTTAAAATATAAAGCCGATTATAACGAAAGTTCCTCGCTAAATTTCTCGATTTTTATAAAGTATCTTTATAACGAAATAATTATTACGTATTTATAAATTAAAAAGCCTATTAAGGTTAAAAGACGAAAAGTCGGTAAAAATTACTTTAACTCTAAAAAAATCGCGTTATAATTAATATTAATAATCACCGACGATAATTATAATAATAATAAACGCGTTAAAAATCTTAATTAAAAACCTAGAAAGGATTCGCTTAAAGATATTATTAACTCAAAATATTTAAATATTAAATTAAAGAATAAGCGAGTTAGACGAATTAATTAATATATTAATAATATTAACTCAAAACTAGATTAATATTTAAAGAGTATATAAAATATTATCTTTATAATTTTAAATACTCTTTCTTAATTATTACTTCTATTATCCGCGCTTAATATCTCTATTATTATTTAATTCTTAATTACTTTATCTTTATTCTTTAATACTTTATATTATATTATTAAATCCCGCGTAAATTTTAAAACTCTTAATATAATTTATAAAAGTTTACGTATTAAATATATCTTTAATTTCGCGATTCTAGTTTATTTCTTTTTAAAATAAATCGATACCCACGAAATTAAATATCCTATAATATAATTTTTATAAATCGAGAATTAAAGTAATAATATTATTATTTAAAGACCTAGTTATTAAGAAATATAATATTATTATTATTTAAAAACTTTAAAAGAACCTCTATTAATATATAATTTATAATTTTATTTTTAAAGAATTTACTTTATATTATCTCGATTTAAGGAAATATAAAGAGGATATTAAAATATATTATTTTATTAATAAAAGAGTAAATACTAAAAGAGTATAATAGTTAAACGCGTTCGGTATATTTATAAAAGTATAAGCGACTTTAATTTACTCGGAGTGTTTAGGCCCGCTCGCGAGCGCTAAAATAACTTAGAGTTAATTAAGAATTCTCAGGCCGGCTCAGGCTCGCTCAGGCCTGCTCAGGCTCGCTCAGGCTCGCTCAGGATTATTTATTTACATGGCCATTCTTGCCCCCATAGATATGCGCATACATGGCCATTACTGCTGCCATAGATACGCGCATTCATGGCCCATAGATACGCGCATACATGGCCATTACTGCTGCCATAGATATGCGCATACATGGCCTATAGATACGCGCATATATGGCCATTCTTGCCCCCATAGATGCGCGTATACCCTTTATGGCCTATACATATGGGACCTTCTATTTCCTCGCCGTAAAACTGCAGCTAGTACTAGGTTATCAGGGGCCACCCTGTCCGCTGATCTCCGTCCCCTAGTACTGTTCTGTAGTAGTAGGAATCAGAGAGGCGCGGAGTAAACAAACAAACCAATCTACCAAGTTCAGTTGAAAACAAAATATTGCGACCGTCGCGTTCCTACCTACCTACATATATCGCTGTCGCCAGCTCTACCCCTTCCTCCCTTCCTCCCTTCTTACCAAGGTCGCTGCTGCCTACGTCACCGCCGCTATGGCCTCTCTTAAGCTTGGTGTCGCTGTCGCCCACGTCGCTGTCGCCCCTACCGCTGTCGCCCCTACCGCAGATTGCGCCCGGCCAGCAAAACGCGTCCGCTAGGACGAAAAACCTCTACCTACTATCCTCCACGTGCCTGACGATATCGTCGCGTGGCGACAGCGTCTTTTCCTCCCTACTACCAAGCTTATCGAGTAGAGCCGGGCGTAATTCCTCTCGTGCTGGCCATATATTAACAACGTGTAGGCGGAGGGAATAGGTTACGAGGGTAAAGGATAGGGACTACAATAGGGTGAACCGACAGTAAGGTGAACAGGCCGTGGCAATAGGCCTAGACTTAGGCGACAGTTACATAGAAATAATAGCGAAAACGACGTGTTTATAGCCCCATTTCACCTCACTTCAGCTTCAACTTTTACTATCGTCTGATCTTTTTGCGCCCATGGCATTCTTGCCCCATGGCGACAGCATGCCCCTATGGGCTCCATAGGAACGAGTCTCCGGCTGTTACCATGGGCGACACAGACTAATTTCGGGAGATTCCTAGCCTGGGGCCATGCAGCAAGCCATTCCATACTAAAATACTAGCGCGGCGAGGAAATAGAAACTCCCATACAGATGCGTATATATGATGTTCCATGATCGCCCCTATCGACGGCAGCGACCCCCCGGAACCACCCCCAACGCCAGTAACTTTTGATTCCCGGATTCGATCGATTCGCGCGAAATCTACGCGGGGTAACGCCTAGGCTGTGCGACACCGGATATATGGCGGCGTTTTGCTATACGCAATTATACGGTGCGATAGCGACAGGGCCTTAGCCATAATTGGAATGGGGCCGTGGCCATAAATGGAATAGGGCCATGACCATAAGTGGAATGCGCCATGACCATAAATGGAATGCGCTATGGCCATGAGTGGAATGCGCCATGGCCATGAATGGAATAGGGTCATGGCCATAAGTGGGGCCATATATAGGGGCCTTGTTAGTGGCGCATTCTAAATTTAGGTATTCTCACGAGCCAAAAACATTCTCAGGAGCGTTTATATCGTTTTGGAGTTAAGATATAATATTACCCTACTTAAACCGGCTTAACTAGTTTACGAGCACTTAGAGCGCTTAGAGCCTACTCTATACTTTTATAAATATATAATTTATATAATAATACTACGTATAAATACATACGACCTAGGCGATAAGAACGGATAAATTTATATTAATATTTATAACGTTTATAACCCTCTAAGGGAGTCGGTTAAATTATATAATTTTTATTATATTTTTATTAACGAGAGTACGTTCTATAACCTAGATAAAACTTATTATAAATATATTATAATAAGAGATTTTAATATCTATTATCTAACCGAAAGAAGAGAAAGTATAAATATTAATAATTATATAAATATTATATTAATTTTTATAGACGAGTTTTAATTTATTTAATACTTTTCAATAAATATCGAGATATAAATAAATAATAACGGTCTTTATTCTACGTTAAACTTATATTTTATTATTATAAAATTTAATAATTATATTTTAAATTATAATATAATCCTTATATTTAATTATAAATTAAATTTTATATTTATAAATATTACCTTCGACGTCGAAATTAAAGAGACTATAATTTAATTATTATTTATATAAATCCGCGTAAATATTAAAGAATTCAATATAAAGCTAGAGTTATAATTTATAAAAATCTTATTAATAAACGAAATAGGGCTTAATTATCCTATAAATTAAATTATTAATATAATTTATTATTTTAAAAAGTTTTATATCTCTAAAAATTATTATTTTTATTATATAATACCGGGATTTACCCCGGAATATAAAGTAATAATAATGAAAATACGATAACTTCGTAGGATAATTTAATTTTTATAAAGGCGAGATATATACTTTTACCGATATAAATATATTAAAAAAATTATAAAAAAATTATAAAAGTAAAAAAGACTTTAATTAAAACTATATTTTAATAAATTTATAAAAACTTAATCGAGTTAGTTATAAAGAATATAAATAAAATATAGAAACTAGCGAAATAAATAAAAAGTCGATAAATATTATCTAAACTTTTTATTTTAAATTTATAATAATTAGATAAAACTTTAACGAGTAATAAAATTAAAAAGACGTAGTTTTTATATAGAAGGTTCTTTCTAGAACCCCTCTCTCTAAATTTATATAATATCGTTAACGCGGAGTACTCTAATATTCCTTTAAAAGATTTTAGATATAGAGATTATATATATTATTTAAATCGCCGGAGCCGATAAGGTCCTAAGATTAAATAATATTATAAATAAAACTCTTAATCTTATACTCTTAATACTACTCCCTCGATTATAAAAATCTTATAATAAATATTTATAAATAGGGAATTACCTCGTAATATTTAAAAAATCTATAATAATAACCTTTAAAAAGCCTAACGACCACGATTACTTTTTAATTAAGAATTACCGGTTTATTATATTACTCTTAACCCTAGGAAAGATAATAAAGAGTATTATAATATATCGAATTAATTAATACGACCGAATAAATAAACTTACTCTCTAGTAGTTATTTTAAAGGCCGTAAAGAGACCTCGATAAAGAGTATAATATATATTTTAATTAAAAAGATTTACGCCGCTTAAAGAAAAGATTATATATATAACTTTCTTTACTTAAACGTTACCGGAGTTTATAATAATATATTTTATAAATAATTACTTTATACCTTCGTAAACGAAGGATAAATAATATAATTATAGAATAAATAATTAATTTCTTAATTAATAAAACTATATCCCTAAGACTTCTCGATTATATAACTCGGAACTTCGTTATTAATACGGGTATACTATAAGGATCCGGAGTTTTATTAATACTTTACTTTTTTTATAATATAAATCTAATAGAGCTAGGTAACGACCCTATAATAAATATTATTATAATTAAATATATAAACGATATCGCCTTCTTTATAATAAGAGATATAATAAAAAATATTATTATATCTCTAAAAACGAAAATAATATAAGTTTAAGAATAAATTATATAATATATTTCTAAATTTAATATAAAGAAATTTAAACTAGTTTATTTTATCTTTAAAGCGAAAATAATTCTTAATATATTAATAACTTTATAAATTCTTAAAAAGGATATATTTTTAAATAATATAGAAAAATATACGTACCTAAGAATAATAATATATATATATTTATATTAAAACGAATATATTAATTTTATAAAAGAAAAGATCTTCGGGCGTTTAATTACTTTAATAATATTAATAAATTTAATATAAAGAGTCGGAATCGAAGATCTCCGTCGTATTTATATCTCGACGGTCTTTTTATAGTTCCTTTACTACTATTTTATTTAATATATATTAAATAAAGACTACGATATTAAAGGCCGCTAGGATAAAATTCTTAAATATATATATTATATATAAAAAAGACTTACGACTATTATTATTAATATTTATAAAATTATATCGGGAGTTATTTTTAATATCGAGTTATACCTCCTCCCTATAAAGAAATACCTAGATATTATATTTACTATAGCGCTTTTATATATAAAAGTAAAATTAATTTAAATTTATATCTTTATATTATAAATTCTATAAATTATACTAGCCGGGTAGTAAGCCTAATAGGATTTAATAAATTTATACCGAAACCGAATTAATAAATTAAACGCGATATATATCTAGTTTAGTCCCTTAATAAAGTAAAAGTTTAAATACGAAATTATATATAAAGGTAGACTAGATAAACTAAAATAATTTTTTTTATTATTACTTTATTATAATTTAGAGGCGTTCCCGTCTAAATTATATTTATAATTAAATAAGCGACTACCGATTATAATGTAATTTAAAAAGGAAAATACTACTTATTTTATTATACCGATAATAATGGAATTAATAGTTTAATCGGCGCTTTTACTATTCGATATATCGATTTTTTTAATATTAATAACCTCGTTAATACTACTCTCTTTAAGGCCGAATAATCGGCGGTACTCCTCGACTTTAATAATAATTTATAATATATATTAAAGAACTCTACGATTTATTAATAATTATTCGTATAATAAATAAAGACTTAAAGGACGGGTATTTTAATTATAAATATAATTACCGCCCGACGGTAATTTTTACGAATAATTAAATTATAATTTATTTAATTAACGTACCTAAATACTCTTTAAACTAATATATTTTAAAGTTTATTATATATAAACTTAGTTACTATTAATAATATTTAATCGAAATCTATTAAATTCTTATTTATATAAATATATATAGTAATAAGTTTATAAATAAAATAATTAAAGAGGTTACGGGTTAAAGAAAAAAGAGATTAATAAACTCTCTAATAATTACTTTATTTAATTTACGTATCTTTATCGTAGCCTAAATATACTTAGTTAAAATATATATTAATAAATAATAGGCCGCTAAATAAAATACTCTAGATTATAAATATTCAATCCGATATTTAGAGTTAATCTCTAATTTATATATACTCGATAAATATAAAGACCTAAATCGAGCGCGAAGCTCGATATTTATTTAGGTACGGATATAATATATAAATTTAAATAATTATTTATAAAGAATAAAAATTTACTAAAATATCGAAGGATTTTAATATTTAGAATATAATTATAATTAAGATACCAGGGACTACCTATTATTATATTATTTTAAATTCGCGAACTTAAAAGAATAAACGATTTAGATTAATAATAAGAGGGTAAATAATCTAATTAATTTATTTAAAACCCTCGTATAAATAAACGAAACTATTTAGTTTCTTATTTAATACAATTATTTAAAGTAGTTCGTTATATATACGAATAAAAAAGATTATAGAGTATAACCGCGTCAAACTCTAAAATATATTAATATTAATAATTAATAACGATACTCTATAATTACTACCGGTTATTATTAAATAATTATTAACTAATTTTATATTTACGATCGAGACCTATTAAAAGGAAAATCCCTTAATTATATTTAGTATATTACGATAATATTAAATAGATTAATAATTAAACTCTATAAATTATTATAAAAATAATTAAATAATTATAAATTATAGTATTAATATATTATTAAATAACGCGGCGATTAACTTCGATCCTTTTATAATATTTTCGGGACTCTACGGAGGGTATATTTCTATATTTAATTAATATTAATTTCTAAAAATCGAAGGAAACCGCTTAAATAAATATTATAATTAATCTTTTAAAAGAGATTAAAGTATACCCGAAATAATTTAAATAAATATATTATAAACTAAAACTACGTCGCTATAAAGAGAGAGGAAATAAATTAGAATAAAATAAAATTATAAAGATTCGGAGTTAGGACGGAGTAATTTTAAATAAAATATATATATTTTATTAATAATAAAAATTTATATTTATTTTCTAAAGATATAACCTCGGATAAATATCTTTAAAGATTATATTTATAATATAACTTCTATAATTCTTTTTTTAACTTTTATTTCTTTTTTTTAATATAAAGTTAAAATTTTATTTATTAATTATAAAAGAGTACTACCGGGGTTACGACCCCCTAGATATATAACTCTTAAACGGATAATTAAAGGGTAGAATTCTAACTCTAGATTAAATATTTATTTATAGAGCGGGCTCTAGAGAGTAGAGAGACGACTTTACGTTTATAAATATAAACTCTATTTAACTAGTTTCGAGCTAGGCTCTAGAGTAATCCTAGAGACTAAAACTCCTCTATATATTAAAAGACGGGTTAGTATATAAATAAACTAACTAACTAACTAACTAAAAAAATAATACTATATATTTAAAATTACTTTTTGAAAAATAGTTATTAAAACGCGCTTCTATATCGGCTAAACTATTTTTATTTAATAGAGTTTATTACTAATTATTTTTTAACTCTAAATAAATACTATCGGGCCAAAGTTAATATTATAAAATTAAATTAAATTTATTTATACCTAAAACACGGCGTTCGCGCTAGATTTAAATATATATCTATACTACGTCTTAATACCCGGAGACCGCTATAAATATAGCGGTAAAGGGATAAGAATAAAATTATATATTATAAACCTATTTCGGTAACTTATAAACTATTAGAGTTTAAAGTATTTCCGCGAAAAAACTCTTTTCTAAGATAACTAGTAACCTCCGGGACCTTATTAAGAGTATATTTTTATATTTAATTAATACTAGTTTCTAAAAATCGAGGGAAGTTTATTTAAATAAATACTATATTTAATTCTTTAAAAGAGATTACGATACGCTAGAAACTAGATCTTTTAGGGATTTATAGATATTATTATATAGTATTTATTTATATTTTAATATTTATTTATATTTTAATCTTGGCGCCGGACGCGCTATTTTCCGGGGCTATACCCCCGGACCAGTACCCTAGGGGTTTGTCCTAGGGGTTCGATTTAGCTCTAGGGGTTCGGGCTAAGCCTATTAGATCTAGCTTCGAGCTAGGCCCTAGGTTGGCCCCCGGGCCAAGACTCCCCTGTATGCCGAAAGGCGGGTTAGTGTATAAATAAACCAACCAACCAACCAACCAACCAACCAACCAACCAACCAACCAACCAACCAACCAACCAACCAACCAAGTATCCAACGAGTTACCCGCTTTTGCTAGGTTTCGAAACTTTGTCATTATACAACCTGATGACGCAAGATAGTACATCTGTGGTAACTGCCTTTACCGTGTGTGCGGTGGCGTCACAAGTGGGGGATTAGAGGGTTGTCTGTGCGCTTTGGAGATGTCTTAGATGATGCTATAGCCCATAATCAAAAGGTACGAAAGTCTTCGTTTCAGCCGTAGGACCGGAAGAATGTCCGGTATTAGGTCCCAACAGTCCGGCTTAGCACGGAAAATAGAGTTCACGGATAATGGTGTCAAGGACTCGGTTGACTCGAATTTAGACTCTAGCGTGAATGCGGACTGCATGCATGCTCGTGTTAGACAACCGTAAGAAGATTGATAGCTATAGATCGTTGAAGTCTAATTGATGTCGTTGGGGGATGCCAGCTATCCATTAGGGCACTAATACACACCCGGAATGTCTAGTTTAGAAGCTATAGACCGACCAATTGTTTGGGAACATGCTTGAGGCTGGGAGATCGCGTCATTGGGTCAGTGACGTCGGCGGAGGAATTGTTAGTGACAGCATAACCCTGGACGTCAGATAGGGGCGGGTGACGTCGCTGTCGGTGACACAAAAACTGGTGCTAAAGACCTTGCCAACCCGTTATACAAGGAGCAAGGTACGAAGACATCCTTGAACGGTTCTGGACGTGCTGTAACACATCCCACCTGACCGCTCCCTTCTTTCTCGTGCAACGTCACACCTTCTAGGAAGACACACCTCGACTGAACTTTCTCAATCTAAACAGCGCTTGGAGAGGATCATGGAATCTTCAAGGCCGCTCGAGATTGCCGTGGCACACTACAACGAAGATCTCACATGGCTGGAAGATTCACTGGGCATCTGCACCATCTATTCCAAAGGAGGAAATGCGAATGCTCCACGCTACCCGCACAGCAGGCTACCCAACATCGGGCGGGAAGGTCATACTTATCTTCATCACATCGTCTCGCGTTACGACACCCTTGCCGATGTCACCATTTTCCTTCAAGGTCGCATCGACGATCACATTACAATCAGCCTTGAGGAGATGTTGGACCGCTCTCTGGAAACGGCAGGCGGCCAGGTCACGACATTCCCCTTCCGCGAACTCGAACTGTTCGATCATTGGGACGGTATTCCATGGAGCGAGTATCCGTGTTGGAAGAAATGGTCCTCAATGCCCTGCGCACGTGCGAAGAAAACGCCCAGGGAGTACTGGCAGCAAATGTTCCCTGGCACCAAAACACCGGCGTCGGTCGGGTTCCAACCTGGCGCGCTTTTTGCCGTTTGCAGAAGCACTATTCAGCAACATCCCAAGAGCTTTTACGAGTCTCTGCTGGAAGAGTTCTTCCTGGGCGACATGTACCACGTGAATCCGGGAACGGGACACCTTCTGGAGCGATTCTGGCTGGCGATGTGGAATCCTTCGGAGTACGTGTGTTGGGACGCAAGTGATGTTGCTAAAGATACTCGGAATAAGCAGGGTCAACTGGCTAGGGGCCGGTGGCATGTGACACCCAGATTGATAGATGTTGACGAGAAAACACGACCACCTATCCTTCAGTGAGTCCCCCTCAGCTAATGTTTGTTCCCCAAGGATAGGAGCTAATTCCCGGCTAGACTGCACACGCCGCCGCTTTCGGACGACGGGCAGCCTGAACCATAGAAGCGCTGCGTGCCACGTCCCAATGGCGACCAGGCTTGATTTACAACAGTACCCATGGTGGTGGAATTGCTGGGTTTGCCATTAGTGTATCATGCTTTTCGGAGAAGGAATTTTGTTGCTACAACTTAGAGCAAGTCAACGGTCTGCTAGGCTATTCATGAGCACAAAGGCTTCTACCCCCAATCATGGCTTGTCTGCTTAATTTGATTAGCATTGATCAATCAAATGGGACTTCTACTCCTCCAGACAGTTTGTGAGCAGCTATCAAATCATGGCTGCCTCCTTCGCTCATTCAGGCCAGCTACAGCGGCGGCCATGAGTCTCATGGATTGGAGTAGCAGGCCTTTTCTATGTCGTGATGCTTTGAAGTAAGAAAAGATATGTAAGTGGTCGTGGAGCAGAACGGGCAAACAAGCTGGTCAAGACAGCGCAGACAGAAGTTGCTCTTATTGTGCTATGCAAGCGTGTACAAGATCTTGCACAAAAGATTCCGCCCACCAACCGTCAAAAATCGCTAACCTCTTAGAAGGGTTCACTGCCCAGTGGGCCATACCGCCCCGTGGGCCACCCTGCTCCAACTCCACCACTATAAGTTTTGATACCATAGTTTCGCAGGCAAAATTATAGCGATCACTGATTACTACAGCTTTTTTACCAAAACTTTCATTTATACTGGTATAGTTCGTAAGTTATAGTGACTTAACTGTTTATACCTAAGCGGCCCCTAGAGCTAGACCCCGGAGTAGGAAAATCAAAATCTCCGGGTACTCCGCCCTAACAGGCTGGCCCACTGGGCGGTGAACTCGAACTGATTATGGAGGCGAGAAATTAGCCCTAAAACAAGCCAGTAATTTCCACAGCTTCTTTACAGCCCCGGCGTCAATAGACTTGTGTTGTGGCTTTCTGCAGCCCTATCAGAAGGGTTCATCCCCCTGCTACTTGCGCGATTGAAAGCCTACCGGAACTTCCTACACTGTTGCCCGGAGGACATATTTTTCGGGTAGTCTTTAGGTCCATAGTTACTTCCAGGCTTCAGCCCTAAAAGATCGGCAGGCAGGGCTCTACCGATTACGTAAGCAATTGATGTCAGCGAGCAATGAGTTGCCTCAGTCCCTTAGATATACTAAGCTCCGCTAAGCCTCTTCGGGTTAACTTCCGCTCGCTAAGCCCCTTCGGGTTAGCGTCTTCTATTTACTAAAGAACCTCTAGGTAGTACGTCTAAACGTAAAATCCGAATATTACATTGAGTTCGCTTTATTTTAACTATCGATTATTAAAATATTTATACTATTCTACTTTTAGATTAATACCGTAATTTTGATAATAAAATCTAAATTTATTATATATTAATATAACCGCGTATAGAAATATTATAATTAATAATTATTTTAATATTAATAAAATTTAAGTTATAAACGACTATTTATAGACTTTCTTATTATTATTTATAAAATTATAATACCGACGTAATAAAAATCCTATTAAAAGTATTTATTAATTAATTAATTATCGTTATTTATTAAATATTAAAGAGTATATATTTATTATTAAAAATTAAAAACTATTCTTTACCTAGCCCCCCCGATAAAATACAATATATTTAAATTCTAGAATTTTATAAAGATTATATTTTTATTATTTTTATTATTATTTATTACCCCGTCTTCTCTCTTTTTCTTTCCCGTTAATTTATTTTAATCTATATCGAGGCCGATTATTTTTATATCCGTTTTAAATTTTATTTAAATATCTAATATATTTTTATTATTAAGGATTATATTATTAATTTTAATATAATTATAAAGTTTCGCTAGATCGAGCTCCTTTTTATATTAAAGACCCTTTTAAATTATATAGTAATATAAATTATATAAAGCCTCTCTACGATAGTAATTATTTAAATAGAATAAATTATTTATATTAAAAATTAGAGATCGTAGCTGAATTATTAATATTAGATATTTATTTTTTTATTTAAAAAAGTTTATTAAATTCGTTATTAGGGCTCCGTAAACTTTATTTTTTATATTAAATCCTATATTTTATTACTCCGCTCGAGTATCTATTATAATAAAAAGACGATTAGGATTATTATTTATTAATAAATAAACTTTAATATAACGAAAATAATAACTAAAATAGAACTATATATTTATAGATCCGGGATCTTTATTATACTCGTTATTAATCGAGTAATCGGGATAATTTAAACGCTAGATATTATATTTAAAAAAAATACTCGTTATATTTTTATAAATAATTTTATTAACGCCGAGTAGAGTAATATATAATTAATTCGTTATATAAATAACCCCCTCGAGTATTTCGGGGTCTTCGATTAAGATATTATAATTTTTATTTATACTATATTTTACTAGTTTACGAAAGTCTTTTTTAAATATTAACCTCTCGTTCTTTATTAAATAAAGAATAATTTCTTCGGCGTAAATAAAATAATATTTATAGATTTAATTATAAATCTCTTTTAAAAGTATTTCGAATATTATTATAATATAATAATAGTCCGATAGGTTTTAAATATAAAGTAAATTAATTAATATATATATTATATTATAATAGGTATTAGGAAGAGAGAGTATTAATAATTTAAATAATAATAGTATATATTATATTATAGTAAGTATTAGGAAGAGAGGGTATTAACGATTTAAATAATAATAATATATATTATATTATAGTAGGTATTAGGAAGAGAGGGTATTAATAATTTAAATAATAATTCCGATATTATAAATTAATAATTGAAAGAGATTATTCAAAATATTATTAGAACTAAACTCTAGTCTAGGAAATAACTTTGAAAGTTTAAAAATTTTAGCCGGGGGGCTAACTTTCTAATATTAAACTCTTAAAAATAATTAATAATAAATATATTTTAAGAGTCGAGTTTAAAGTTATTTAAATTTAAGAGTTTAATTATTTAAAATTAAAACTTTAATTAATTAATATTAAAATTTCAAATTTACTATTATTATAATTATAGTTTTATCGTTACTATACGTAAGTTTTTATTATTATTACTATTTATAAATCTAGGATATTAATACTAGTATATTTATAGTTATAGAAGATAGAGTTAATATATTTACGGTTTTAGACTCTAGTAGTAAATTCGAAATTTTAACTTTATTATAATTATTCGTAAATTTAATATTATTATCTAAAGAACTATTATAAACGACGTAGTAAAATTATACCGCGCGGATTTACTAACTTTCTAACCGTTATTAAGAATTATTATAATTATATTTAAAAATACTTTACTAGATTACTACTATTACTTTATTAATCTCGGTTTATATAATATTATTCGTAATTAAAAAGAAGGGTTCTTAGGCGGCCCCCTTTATAAATAATAATAATTTAATATATAATAATAGGGTTAGGAAAATCGGGTTATTAGAGTATTTAAATATAAATTAAATATATATTTTATAAAATCGTTTTTATACTAGTTTCTAATAACGGATTTTTTTTTAACTAGATATTTAAAATATAAATTAATATTAAACGACTTTTATCTATTTAATATATATAGGTTTTTTATTTATATATAATATTATCCCTCCTCCCCCGTTATTAATATATTCTCGTTAATATTTATATCCTCTACCGCTTTCTATTATTTAGCGGTATAATCGAGAGGGTATTTTAAACTATATATTATTCCGGCTAAATCGAATTTATTTAATTTATTTATAAAGATTCTAGTCGGGTACTAGTTAATTATAAATAAAATAATCTAATTATTTAAACGGATACTAGATTTAGGGATTTAATCGACTCTTAAAATTCTTAAATTTATAAATAAAGTAAAGTAGTTATAAGTTATAAAAATTATATATAAATACTCGGCGGGTCTATTAATATTCTTTCTAGTTAAATTATAAAGGTCGTAATAAATAATATTATATATTATTATTCCCTAGGTTAGAGGTTTAGTAGTTTTAATATCGCGTTTCTTTTTTATAAATTTACTAGAGTTTTTATCTTCTTTAATTCTAAGATTTATTCTCTTTTTTCTTTATTTTATAAATATTCTTTTAATAGACCCTATTACGCCGCGGAATAAGGAAGAGAAGAGATAAAACTAACCTCTATTCTCTTCCCCGGAGTAGAGAAGGGAATAAATAGGGAAGGGAAGAGAATACTAAAAGAAAATAAAGAAAAGAAGAGATTTTTTATTATTCTTTATCTCTACCCTCCCTATAAGGTTAATAGTTATAATTAATTAATATACTCTTTTAACGCGTATTTTAATTATATTAATCTTTATCCTAATTTTAAATTATATTAATTATTCTAGTATATTCTTAATTTCTTTTATTAGATATATATTTACGATTTATTATAAAGAAAATAGACGTGATATACTAAAATTTTATTATATTAAATATTATAGAATATTAATATTTCCTTTATATACCTTTATTAGATTTTTTAATAATTTAATATCCTTCGCCTAAATAATTATATACTTAATATATATAGTAATAAGATTCGTTATTATAAATTCTAAAAATTAATATATTTAATAATATAATAGGCTTAAAACTTACTAGAAAATAATATAATTATATAATACTCCGTTATTTTTTATAGTACCTCTAGAGTAACTAGTTATTATCGGAAATTATAACTTAATTATATATTTTATATAATCTCTCGAACTAGATATTAAAATAACGTTTTAGGAATAAAAAACTTAGTAGTTTTCTAATAACGTCGAATTTAGCGAAGTATAAATATTAGTAATAAATTAATATATTAATTAAGATAAAATTAAGCGAAAAGACGAAATATTTACGTCTTTAATTTATACGGCGTTAACGGGTTATAAGAATAATTCTTATCTTTTATCCCCGCTTCTTAATTTATCGTCGTAGGGTTTTCGTTACGACTAAGGCTTTTTAAATTATTAGAGGGTATATATTAATACCTTTATTATTATTTTAAACTAGGTTCTTACCCGATAATTAAACTAAATCTCCGTTTATATCTTTTACTTTCTTTATATTAATAAATTAATATAATAATTATAATAAATCTAGAATAAAAAGTAAAATATCTACGATTTATAGATTTTTTTAAGCTTTAAGATTTCTTTTTTTTTGAATTTAGGATTTCTTAACCCTAAGGGCTATAAATAATAATAAATTAATATATTAATTATAATAAGACTAGGATATAAGCTAAATATTTCTTAACTCGAGTTTTCGCTACTATTTTTAATTAAAGTAATATATTAATATAATAATTAGGATAATGTTAAGAGAAAGGGTTAAGAAAATTACTATTTAAAATTAGATTTTAAATTAGATTTACGGTCTTTTTTTTCTCCTTTATCTTTTTATCTTTACGAGTTTTTTAATTTATAAATATTTTATCCTAAACGAATAAACGCGTAGACTTTTTTTTACCGGGTAATTTTAGATCTTCGAGTTCTAATTAATTAATTTATAATAAAGCTCTTAAATTATATTTAATATTAATTAATATCTTAATAAAATCCGGTTCTTCTTATTTAATAACCGGCTCTTAGTATTTAACTACGCACTTAACCTTTATAATAAAGTATTATTTATATAATAAAGTATAAGGTCTCCCTTTACGGTATAAATAGAATTAATTTAAATCTAAATAAAGAAGATAAGATAAATAATTAATAAACGGATTATATTAATATTAATAATTATTATCGTCTAGATTATATTTATTAGGTATAGGCGGATTTATATATAGAATTATATTTAGAGCCGTTATAATTAAAGTAATTAATAACGGTTTATTTATATAGTTATATATATTAATTCTAGGTTTTTCTAGATTATAATATATTATAGATTCTTTATTATATATAAACTCGTCGAATTCGAACTTATCTAGGGGAATATCTAAACGATACTATAATTTATAAAAATAATTAATACTTTTATTTTAATTTTTATATTAATAACTTTATTTATTTAGTATTTTTATATATATTTATTTAAGAGTTATTAGATTCGATAGTTTATAAAGAAGGTATTTTCTATATTTTATAATTTTAATTAATACTATTTATCCTAGACTTTACCCTAGTAATTTTATTATAATATTATTTTACGATTAAATAACTTCGGTTTAGATAAATAATAAAGGAGCTATTAACTATAATCTATATATAATATTAATACTATTTATCTTAATCTTTATCCTAGTAACTTTACTAGGTTAAAATTAAATAATCTTTTAAGAAAAGACCTCACGTATAATAATAAAAAATATAATAATAATAAATATTACGATAGTTAGGCGTTTTATTAGTAAGTTTCTTAGTTATATTTAATTTCACCTTATTTATAACGACGAAAGAATTAGGGGATATAGAGAAGAAAGCGCCTATATAAGTCGTTAGAAATTAATTATATTAATCTATATATTAATAAATATACTACGTTTTATTTTCGATTCATTAAAGATTCCTAGAGTAGTATCGTTAATATAGGTTAGATATTAGGGTAAAGTTAAGGTACGAGGTAAATCGGATAATAAAATCTATAACGTTAAAAGCGGGATTCGGAATTAACGCCGCTATTATTCATTTTTAGTTAATTAATAAAATATTCTATACCTAAAATATAGATTTCTATCCTAATCTAGTAAACTATAGAAACTAATAAAGTTATTCATTAATTTTTATAATTACTAAATTTAAATAATTTAATTTATAAGTAAATCGTAAATTAAAAATTTATAACTCGAAGAAAGACTATATTAAATTACTAGATATAAAGATTAGAATAAAGATAATAAACTCTTAAACTATATATATATCTTATAATATATCTTTAGTTAGTAGATATACTCTTTAATTATTATATAAAATATATATTCTTTAGGGCTAGAGTAATCCGTTTATTATAAATCGCGTAAAGATTAAATACTATAATCGAAGTTAATTATTATATCGGTAGAGATAATTCATAATTTATTTATAAACTCTTTAATTAATATCGCCTCTATAGTTTCTTATAACGCGTTTAACGCCGTAGATTAGATCCGAAAATAGTATTTATATAACGTATATATAATTTCGCGGATAAGGCGCGTAAAGGATAACTTCGGGATTAAAGAATCGGTTATTTTCTAAAAAAACTTAATTTCTTATAAAGTAACGATTAATAAGTTTAGCGAATTCGAGTTTAATATAAAGAGATCTTATTTATTATTATTTTTTAATTATTTATTTTATACCGCGATTTTCTTTATTTAAGTTTTTTTAAAAGGAACTTTATATATATTAGGTACTTTTTTTATTATCTTTAAACTCCGTTAATTAATAAAGGATTAAAAGCCTCGGTTAATTATTATTATATTATATAAACCGTTAAAGAGTTTAATATTAATATTAATTATATTTTCTATAATAACTAAAGATATAATTATTAATATTAATTAATAAGAATTTAGTTTAATTTCGATAGGAATTTATAAAAGAGGGTATAAATATCGGATAAAGATATATTTATAATTATTATAACGGGTAGCCTAATTTATTATATATATAAAAACCGTAGATTTACTTTATTATTATATTTTATTCAATATTTTTATTATAAAGTATTCCTCGGTTATAAAATATAATTTACCTAGATAAATTATATAATTATAATATAATTATTAAATTCTTTTATTTTCCTATCCTTTTTATTTATCCGTATAATTCGTATTTAGAATATTTTAAAATAATAGTTTCGTTTTAGAGAACTTTATATATAGTTAATATTCTACTCCTCCCGGTATAGTACCCTAAAATATTTTATTTACGGTAAAGATTTCTACTAAACGTTTTATAATTAAAAATAATAACTACTATTATTATATATATAGGGTAGAAATAGTTATTAATTTTCTTATATAATTTTATTTATAATAGTAATATCGTAATTAAAAGAGGAAATATAAAATTAATAAAATAAAGAGTTAAATACCTAATTTCTTATAAACCTTATAAAAGTTAGCTCTAGAGTAGGAGTATTTCGATTATAATATTATAATAAATACTAGAGAGCCGAGGAACATTTATATAAAATATAATTATATAATATTAAAGATTAATAGTATAAATAGTATAAAAACGTACCTCGAATTAAGAAAATATAAAAGGAAAGTTTTAATATATAAAATAAAACTAATTTAAAATATACTTTTATTTAAAGACTAGGTATATAATTATCCTTTTAAATAATAAATATAAAGATTAATATAAATTTTTAATTATATAATTTAGAGGACTAAAAAAAAGATTAATATATTAAAATTTAATAACCGGGAGGTAACTTAGGAGGACTTCTCTAAATTATTTATATAAATAATTATCGTGTTTAAACTCTCTTTACGATTTATTAATAATATTAATATATAATAAATATTTAAATATATTAATATTTAATTTACTCTCCCTTCTATATTAATAATTAAAAATTATATAATAAAGAAGTATTAAAAGATTTAGCCTCTTCTTCTTTAAGATTTATTTAATAACGATATTAAAGTTACTTTTATACTAGATTTATAATCTTTTAAAAACCGGTAGAGTTATATAATTATAAATATATACTTTATCGACTAGCGATAATAGTATTATAAAGTACTTTTAGCTTTTACGTTTATAAAAAGTAAATATAATAATAGAAATCTAACCGAGTACCTAAATATTATTATCCGTCGTTATAATTTAAAAGATTATATTATATCGATTATTATAAATAATACCTCTAATAATATTATAATATATTAATTACTCGAGACGATATCCGCGGAGGAGAGTATATAATTTATAATTATAAAAAAGGAGTTTAAATACGAGCTTCGCGAAGTTTATAACGAATTAGATTTTTTTATAAATACTAGAATTTATCGCGTCTTATATTTTTTTTATATTATTTAACTAGGTTTAAAGGAATTTCTTAATATTATTAAAATCTCGTTAACGAATAAAGACTTTTAGAAAGATTAAGACGAAAAAATAAATAAATAAAAACTTTTTAATATAAAAAAAGAACCTAGGACCCTATTTACTTTTATAAAAATATATATTCTTAATTTTATATTAATCTTTATACCTACCTTTATTTATTTATTAAATTTAGAGTATATAAATTTATAAAGACTCTACCTACTTTAATAAAAATAATTAACGGCGCGAGTATTTTTAAGATATTTAAAAGAGATTTAATAACGAGAAATATTAATCGGCTAGGTTAATTTAGGGATAAAAAATATATAATAAAAAATACCCGAACGAATTTACTATATTAAAGCTCTTCTAGGATATAATAACTAAATAGGATTTAATATATTATATATTAATCCGGGCCCGAAGATTAAAGTTAGTATTAAAAGAGTTTTTTCGCGAGTAAAGAAAATAATTATAAATAAATAATAATAAATAAATTTAAGTAAACTACTTTATTAAGTTTAATAAACTATTTTATTAATATATATAAACGATTAATACCTTATATACGCCGATTATTTATATAACTTTTTCGATTTATAATATTTAATTTAATTATTTTAAAAATAAAGAGAAAAAGTTTAAAATTAAAAATATAAATTAAAAAAGATTTATATTAATAGGTTTAAAGAAGATTTAGGTTAGATTAAAATAATATTATTCTTAAACCTAATTAACCTTAGGCGGCCTATATAATATAATAACTCTTTTAAACTTTACTAGAAAAACGATTATATTCTAAGGTTAAAATTAGAATAAAGAGATTAATAAAGAGTAGGAGGATTATTACTAGAAATAATTTAACGAGTAATTTAATTAATATATATTTATTATTAATTAAAAGAAAATATATACTAAAAGAGACGTCGGTATAAATACTCTTAAATATTTTATTAAAGGTAAGAAAAAGATATTAATTCCAAAAAGTCGGAGTAATAAACTTTAAAGCTACCGCGAAATAAATAAATCTATTATTTATATTAATCTTTATATTAATAACTATATTAATTAATTTAATATAGGATTTAATAATAAAAATAAATTTATATTTAATAAATAAAAGAAACTTTCGTTATATTATAATTATCTCTTTTATACTACCCGTAATATTCTAGTTATACCCTCTATATCGATAAAGCGGGAGACCGTATAAGAAGAGTCGAGGTACTAAATACGTATTTTACCAGCTTAAGGCGGAAAAATAACGAAAAGATAATATTTAAAAAAAAAAAAAAAAAAAAAAAATTTTTAAAAAAAAACCAAAAAATAGTAAATTCGGATTTAATATTTTAAATCCGTGATTTTCTACTAGCGCCGGGTAGCTCGCTAAGACTATATAGAGCGCTATAACTACGCTAATTTAATTTAGATTTTAAATTATATTAATTCACGAAAATTATATTCGCGCGTAATACCCCCTAAGTTAGCGCGGTATTATAGACTATATAATTCACTTATAACTATATATATCTAATTATTTACTGGTATTATTTAGACTAGTTTATTCCTATTTATTTAAATTTATCCAAAATAAATCGAGGTATTAAATACGTATTTAGATACTTTAGACGAAAGTAGGTATTAAATCGATCTCTAGGGCTAGTATATAAATTAAATAGATCTAAACGCCTTTTCCGCCTTTTTTAGTAGAATACGGGCTCACCGCTTTACCGATATATAGAGGTTAAATACAAGCGAGTATTTAATATTATTAATTAATTATATTTAACTTAAAGATTTTATAGTCTAAAAATTTTCTTAGTTTTAATAATTCTTAATCGCTTTTAATTTAAAGGAAACGAAATAATAATATTATAATAAAACCTAAACTAGGAAGAGATAATAATATTTAAAGAATATAAAATAAAGGTAAAAAAACGGGAAGAGGATATAATAAAGAGCGAGGACGAAGATTTAATTAATAATATAAATAAAAACTAATCTAATAATCTTATAGAAAAAGAATTTCGAGAATCTTTTAGGACTCCTACTATTAGTTTAATTTATAAAAAAGAAAAAGTTAAAGAATATAATTCTAACCCTTAAATAAAACCTCTTATAATAATATTATAAATAAAATATTAATATTATAAATAAACTCGAGAAGGCGTAAAAAATAAATTTATAAATTTATAAACTAGATTTTCCGAGTATATAATAAACTAAAGTTTTTCGAAATATTCGTATTCGACTTAAGACTTTATATTAAAAAATTTAATAATAAGAAAGAAATCGAATATAAAATTATTCTTTAAATCGTAGGCGTTATCTAGGTTTTATATAATAATTAAATATCTAGGTTATAATAACTTAAAGATTAAATATAAAAATAAATCTCTAAAACCGACTTTATTAAAATTAATTAAAAAGGCTAGACTTTTCTAAAAATCTTTATAAAATAATAGAAATATAGGTAGAATTCTTAAAGATAAAATAAAATAAAACGGGAGCTAGAATTACGATTAATAATAAAATATAAATAAAATAGATATAAAGATTAATATAATAATAATAAAGTTATTATATTAATGAATTTTCGGGTATTTTAATAAACTAGCTATAATGAATATTAATTTAAATAGTTAATTATACCTAGTAAAAATATATTTAAAAATCTAAACGAACTAGCTACCTCCTTCTAATCTTATAATAACTTTATAAACTCTATAAATTAGTTTATTTATTCTAACTCTTTTTCGAGTTTTTTATATTTATTAAATTTCTAAAATACCTTTACCCTCTTTATTATCTCGGTATATTTTAATTTTAAAAGTATCCCGAATATTTTCTTTACACCTTCCTTATCTTTATCTAGTATTTATCTATATTTAATAAAATCGTAATTATTAAATTATAATTAATTAGGTCCTAGTATCGTAATTTATTTATAATTATCCTCGTCTAGCGCTATATACCTATTTATTCCTCGAATATCCTATTAATTTCTATTAAATAATTTATAAATCTTTAAATTTATAATAAACTAAAAGATTATATTATACTATAATACGCGCTCGAGTTTATCGAATACTTTATTAAATTATAGTAAACGTTTTTATAACCGTTTATATATATATTAACTTATAATTAATATTAAATAATATATAAATTAATATAAAAATATATTAGATAATTATTTCTTTATATATATAAAAACCTTATATATTTATATTTCTTTAGCGAATATTTATCGTAGTATTTAATCTTCGCTTATAACGATTTAAATATTATAATTTAATATCTTCGATAATTATTATAAATTATTTATATTATACTTTATTAACTTAATATAATTAAAATCTTAATAATATCCTTTAATTTTCTTTTTCGGTATTACTCTCGATATTATATTTTTCCTCGTTATCTATTTTCTATCGAATTTAAAGTATATAGTTTATTAATTTTAATAAATTTTTTAAATTCTTTAGAGGCTCCTTATTTATCTAATTTAAATCTTTATTATTATTAATAATTATCTCTCTACTTAAAGACGCGCCGACGGTTTTTATAATAACGCGGGTATATTTACCCTAAAAAACCTTATTACGTATTAATCCCGTTTAATTAATATAATATAAATTAATATAAAGATTAATATATACTTTTTATTAATAGTATTATTCTTCGCCTATTAAATTATCCTTTATTAATTTATAATTAATAGATTTAATTATCCTTTATTACGTATTAAAGTCTTTTCTACTCGTCGAATCGTTTTTTAATTAATAATTTTAACTAGCTCTACCCGAAGCTTTTCTACGAAATAATTTATTAAACGGTTTCTTAATTTTATTATATTATAGTTTCTATTTAACTCCTCTTCGGTTTTTTTTTTTTTTTATTTATTAAATAGACGATCTTAATTATCTTATTTTAAATTAAATATAAATAAAGATTAACTTAAGGTTTATTTCTCTTCGTCGGTTATAAAATAATTAACGATATATAATATATTAATCTATTTTATTATTTATTATTCGATATTAAATTTAATTAATATTTAGATATAGGCTAGTCCTAGGCTTCTCAATCTTTTAATTTAATTATAAAATAATTAATAAAAGTTATTTTATATTATCCTTTCTTATTATTTATTATATAATATTATAATAATATTTATAATAAGCTTTAACTAAAGAGACTAGTTATTTTAAATATATTAATCTTTATACTCTTTAGATTTTAATATAAATTTAATTTCTTATTTAATTATTATTAAAAGGGAGAATTCCGCGATAAAATAACTACTAAATAATACTAGGTATAAAGATAAGTATAATTATAAGAAATTAAATAATAAAAGAGCTAGATATTAAGATATCCGAGTAATTTAACGAGTTTATTAATTAAATAAATAATTAATAAAATCTAGAAGTAAAAAGAAAATATAAACGATTTAGAAATAAGTTACTAGCGCGGTACTAGTAATTATTATAATATTATATAATATAAATAATCTTAGTTATCCTAGAAAATTATAATTATTAAATCGAAGATTTATTAAAATTTAGTATACCTAATATTAATAAATTTAATCTAATTATTCTATTATATTTATATATATTTAGTATAATCAATTTATTAAATCTTCGTAAATAGATAAATAAATATATTAAAATATTTAATATATCTAGTAAAAATATTTAGAAATATATTAAACCGCCTAGTATAACCCGCGGTTAAGATAAAGATTAATATAATTAAAATACGCGTTAAGATAGTATATTAATAGGTTATAATATTAATTTTATAGAGAGAATAAGGAAGGGATTCCCTATTATTCCTTTCTTTTCCCTATTTTAAAGAAAAGAATTATTAAGTTTTCGTTTCTTTCTTTTCTTTTCCCTAGTTCTTTTTCTTGGTCGGAGAAGGGAAGGAATTCTTTACTTTATTCCGTAATATAAACCCTATAACCTTATTCTTTCTAAACTTAATAAGTATTTTTTATTTACGTTTAATAAATATCTCCTCGTTATTAAATTAGTTCTTTATATTCTTATAATTATAGTTAACGTCGTTATCGATTAATATAGTATCGTTATCGATTAGTATATTATCGTCGTCGCTTTTATTTACCTTTTCCTTCTTTTTTCTATTATAAATCGATTATTTCTTTTTGACTTTTTAAGCCTTAAATACCGCCGGTTTAATTTTCGGGACTAAGGTATTATTTTTATTTAATTTATATTTTATACCTAATTTCGAGGTAGGCCCTTTATATTTTAGTTTAATATTATTATTTTCGAAAGCTAGTTTATAGTCCTCCGTAAAATAATTCTAGTTATAATATTAATATAATAGATAGTAGAGATTAACGAGTAGGATTTATTAAAGTTCTATTTTTAAATATCTCGCCTAAGGTTATCCTAATATTTATATTATTAAAGGAAGGTTTATTTAATAGATCCCCTTCGTTATTATTATTATTAAAATAAACTATATTATATAAAAGATTATTAAGCTCGGTAATTGATATTAAATTATAAATATTATTATCTTTTATTATAATTAGTATTAAAGTATAAAGATTAGATAAAGAGATTAAGAAAATTAATTCAAAAAGGAGAAAAAATAAATAAAAATAAAAATAAAAGCTAGTTTAAGAAATAATTTCAAAATTTAAAGATTTTTAAGCGGGGCTAAAGGCGCTTAAATATTATTATTAATAATTATATTACTTAAAAGTAAATTTTTATTATTCGAATTTTTTTTTTAAATTTTTATTTAATTTAAAGACGTTTAAAATTTAATTATTACTAATATTAAATAAAGAGATTAAATTAGAATATTATTATTTAATATTAAATATTTATTTAAACTTTACCTCCTAGCCAAAAATAATTAAATTTTAAAATAACTTTCTAGAGTAATAATATTATATATTAAGATTTAGTAAATAGAACTTATTAACGATTATTATTATTAATATTATTATTAGTATTTACCGTATTAACCCTATTATTATTATCGTCGGTAGTATAATACTTTACTTTATTTATTAGTTTTATTTAAATCTTTATTACTTTTATTTATTAAAGCTCTTTACCTCTCTTTATTTTTTATCGATATATTATTTAACTATTTATTATATTATCCTCGTTAATATTTTATAAAGATTCTTTTTCTTTAATAATTATTAAAGCCTCGATCCTCGCGCTTATAATTAGAGCGACGAAAAGATTATTAGTAGATATACGCTAGAAGATTAATAAAACGATATATTAGGCCGGAGAACTAAAAGTATAAATTAATCTAATCTAGGATATATTAGAAAAGTTCGTTAATAGTATAAAGATTATTAATAAAATTATTACCGAGGTATAAAGTATAATAATAGATAATAAACTTTAAATAATAAAATTCGCGAGTAAATAAAAGGCGTATAAAGCGCTAGACTCGACGATTTTATAAAATATATAAAAACGGGCGATAATTAGTCGTAGACGAAAGGAGAAATATATTAAAAATATACGAAATATATAGGGGACCGTAGTATAGAATTAATAATTCGATATTATAAAGGAAAATCACCTCGGCTATATAAATTAAATCGTTAAGAAATTTATTTATAATAATATTTATTCTATAATTATTTAATTAACGGTTAATTATTTAAAACGAAATAATTATAAATAAGGATTTATACGTAAAAGTATCTTAAAAGACTAGTAGATATTAAATAACTTAAGTAAAATTAATATTTATACTCTTTTAATTAAGTCGGGCTTAACCGATAAGTAATTAATAAAATTAAAAATTAATCGAAAATATTTAGTAAGGTTAAGAATAAATAATAATAAAGGACCTTTATTATAAGGAAAATATAAGAGATATAACCGTTAAATTATTAATAATAAGGAGATTAAACCTAAATCGGTGAATTATAAAGTTAATAATAACGATTTAAGCGGTACCTCGGAGAATAAAAATATAGTATCTTCGAGCGATAACTTTAATAAGGACGATAATAATAAGAACGATAATAATAATAAAAATTAAAGAATAAATAATCGGGTTAAGTATTTCGGTTATAATTATATAAACTTATTAATTAATTCTCTTAAACGGGTAGTAAAGAAAAATTTAAAAGTTATTAATATAAATAACGAGGCTAGTTAAATCGGTACCCTCCAAATATTTATAGAAACTGGGTCCGATTTACGATATATTTATTATATATACTTATATACTATAGCTGGATATTTCGGCCTATAAACTAAATTATTAAACGAAGAGAATATCCGTTTATAATTAATTAAATATTAGTATTATCGAAGTAATATAGATACTTTTAAAATTAACGTAATTATTAAGAATTAATAACGGATAATAACCCGATTATAAATAAACGATAATAAATATAGGGTTTATAAATATAGAACGATTAAAACGAGTATTAAAGTATTTTTAATTAATTAAATATCGCGGTTTATCGTTTATAAAATAGGAGGGCTAGAAGTATAAAATACCTAAAAAGAGATAAATAACGTTATTATTAAAAATATATTTAATTAATTATAAACGGGGGTAAATTTAGAGGGTAGCTCTAAGATTAAAATTAGAGATATTATAACGGAGGAGTTCGATATATATTTTTATTATTAAATAGAGCGGAACGAATAACCTAATAAAGAGTAGTTATAGATAATATTTTATTTATTAATATAATAAATTATCCGGTAAAATTCGATATACTAGGCTCTATATATATACCTTCGATTTAATCGTAATCACCGACTAGTTTTATATTTTTATTATATTAAATATACTCGGCCTAGAGACTCGACTTTCTTTTAATATATTAATATAAATATATCTAAATATCTCGCCTATAAATATAAAGTTAATATTATATAGGGATTAATATCTCTTAACGATAAAACTATTAATAATTATATAGAGATTATTCTAGGTTTTTATAAAAATATAGCCGAATAATAAAAGAGGGTAAAGAGGCGGGGAAAAGTAATAAATAATTATATATATAAAATAGATAAAATCTAGGAGCTAGTAGATATAATTAATTATAGTTAGTTTATTCTAATATTATATACGCGTAGAGATATAAAGATTACTCGGCCTAAAATATTATATAATTTAATATTAGATTATTTAGACATTACCCTTTAAAGAATTATTCTTTTATAATTCATAGAGGTAAAAGAAAATAACGAGACCCTAAATAATAAAGAGTCCGATAAATAATCGGACCTCATCTTTATTTACTTAAAATAGACGGCGGTAAATCTTATATTATTAAAGATCCCCGACCAAATTTAATTTAATTTTTTATCGATTTCTAACTAGTACCTAACTCGTTCTAATATTACCTATTAATTAAATATTAATATATAGAGTGATTTAAGAGACTTTAGTCGTTTAGGGTTATATTAATTTATTATTAAAAATTAACCGAGTATATATATAAAAAGTTATTTAAAAATATTATTTAAAGATATTAAAATTATTTAAAATAATCTAAAATAAAATAAAATAAACGGAGAAGAGATTTTATAGCGAGAGTAATTTTTTTCGGTAGACGGATAATAAGATTAAAGGGCGCTAATATTAAACTATATAAATAGTAGAAAATGTTATTAATTATAGGGTAAAACCGCGCGGCGCGGTTTCGCTTAACTCTATTATTTTAATTTTATTTATAATAATCCTATACTAGTTATTAATATTAATCGTTAATATTAATAATCCGCGTTATGAATTATATTAATATAGAAACTACGTTATTATTTATTAGTTTATTATTTAACCCTTTAATATCGCCTCCCCGTTTATCTCCGTTATATATAAAGACCGTAAATTATTTATTTAAATAAGCGCGTTATACCTCTACCCTAGACCTCCGCTTTTATATAATTTCGAGTAGATTAACCTTTATCTCTTCCTCTTTAAATTCTTCCTCCGTCTTTATCTCTACCTCTACCGGTAGTAATAATTTATCGGAAAAGACGGAAGCGGGTAATAAAAAATATCGTCGATAATAAACGGAGAGTAAAAAAATTATTAATATATTAATAATAATAGCCGATATATAATAAGATATAAAGAGATTTTTAAGAGTACTTTATAAATTACGGAAGGTTTATACTTTCCGTTTAATATAGAAGTAATTTTTTAATTTCGTTTATAACGAGTTACCTAGTAATTTTTAATTCGAAAAGTAATTAATATTTAAACGGCGCGAGTCGCTAGTTAAGAGATAGAGTTAACTAGTCGTTAATATATTTTAACGAGAAATTAAAGTCTTAAAGAAGTATAAAATATTTAATATTTTTTATTTATGTATAAAAGGGCTTAAGGGCGGTATTTTATAATTATTTAAAAATATTATCCCGGTTATATCGCGATTAGCCCCTTAGTAGTTTAATATCTTCTACCGAGTTTATTATAAGAATAAATTAAATAGTTTATTATTATTATTAATAAAGCCTACTACTTAATAACCCGCCGTTTTTATATTATTAATACTCTACTATTCAATACGGCCTTATAGGTCGATTAATTTTTAGATAATTTTAGGGCTTTATTTATATTAAAAAGAAATATAATAACGAGTTCTCGATACTCTATATTAATTTAATTTAATTATTTCATATTTAATATTATAGCGACGTATAATAACCTTTTAAAAAAACGCCGAAGTAAGGGTTCAAATAATAAGATAGGCCGTAAATATTATTTTAATTTATAATAATTTTAAATATATAAAAGGAAGGCGTAGAGAAAGAATAAATAACTATCGAGAATTTCGATTAATTATTACTATATTAATTTTAGAAGGGCGTCTCTTCGATAAAGAGGCTCTTCGATAAATTATATAATACCCGATAATTATATTATTATTAATCGAGATAATCGCTCGTTAATTAATACCTACCGATATAGATATTAAGGTATATTTTTAATTTTTAATTTTATTACTTTTCTTTTTACGCCTTAATATTAATTAAAGTATATTAATAAACCCGAGTTCTAAATTTAATTATATTATATCGAGTTAATAATCTCGGCGGTATATATATTTTATTTAAGTAATATAAAGTCTTTATAAATAAAAATAATACTAGTTTTAAAGAAATTGAACCCGGTAATAATAAAATACTTCCCGATAATATTAATATTTAAAGATAAGAGTATAATAACTAATAATATTTATATATTAAAGAATATATTCAAATATTAGTTTAAATTAAACGATAAGAGCCCTATTTTTAATATTAATTTTCGATTAATATATAGTAACCTTAAAATATAATTACGTATATAATTTATTAAGGTTTTATATAGCGATATTTCCGAACTTCTATTTAATATCTTTAACTAGTTATTACCGGGTTTAGGTCTCTAGTACCTTCGCTTTAATATATTATAATTATTTTATAAAATTTATTAAGACCCTAGTAACTCTATAAATTTATCTATATTATAATATATAGCCGATTACTAGGATCGCTTTAAGATTATTTAATTAACGAATTTTTAAATATTAAAAAACCTAATTATCTATAGTTACTAGGTATATATAATAGGAACGTAGATTAAAATCTTAAAATAATAATCTATAGATTCTTAATATATCGAGGATATTATATTTTAACTCGCGGCGTAAAATACTTTAAATATTAATATTTAATTTTATATATTAGAAAAGATTTCTAAAACTATATATATCTAACCTCTATCTACTCGCGATTAATAGTTTTAAAATTATTAATATTTCTATATATATATCGAAATCTATTTAACCCTATAATATATTATTAAATATATTAATATTAGCCTACTCCGTTATACTTTATACTATATTATAATTATTTTCTAAGCCGATACTACCGGTACTTTAAAATATATATAAACTCTACTCTATATACTTTATATAATAGATTTATTTATAGTAATAATAAAGTTATAAAAATATATATTAACGAATAATCTTATAAATTTATAAAGAATAACGGATATAAATTTCGAGCTCGACTACTTTCTTAAATTATTTAATAATAATTTTAAAGTATTTTAATACGACTAGTCCTATTATTTTAAATATAATAATATATTATTTAAGAATTAAGCCTTTAATAATCTATACTTTTTAAAATTAAAGAGAATAATAAAGTTTATATTCGAAAAACCCTCTTTAGTTATATATTTAATTAAAAGCGCCGTTAAAGATATTTAAAATATAATTTTTAATCTCGTTTATAAATCGCTTATTCGTTATACCGAGTAAAATAAATTCTCTCTAAATCTAATTATTAACTTTTTTAATACCGGATTTAAATAATTAAATAGGAATATATTAAAATATAATAAATAATATATTTAAGAGTATATATTATTAGCGGATAATAAATATAAAGATACTCTAGCGGCTAGATTAAAAATAAAATATAACTTTATATTAAAGAGTTTTATAATCCTAACTTCTACTCTAAAGCCTCCGAGTATAATATTTATTAATTAATTTAATAATAAATCCGCGCGGCGCGGGTTTATTAACTAGTTTTAAAATCGCGTAGAGTATTATCTATATTAACGAGATTAAAAGGGGGTTAATTCTACCGGTTTATTTACTAATACCTTTTATAATAATTAATATAATCGTTATAATATCGTTAGTTCCTCTTTTAATTTACTCGCTTTATTATAAAAATTAAGTTACGAGGTATAATTTTCATTATTATACTACTCTTTAATAATATAATATTTATTATCTTTATACTAGGTCGTCTTCGGCTCCGTATTTTAAAACTTGTTAAATCAACTCTCTACTACGTTAATTTTAATACGAGATTTACTCTTTATAATAAATATATTTAATCGCTTAACTCCTACCCTATTAGTTACGGTTCTACCCTTAATATATACTTTCTTAACTATTAATTTATATTTTATTTTAATTAACTAATTATCTCTTTATTTTTTAAATTTAATTTATTCCTCGTTAAATAACGGATCTAGCCGTTATTTTCTTTTAATATCGTTATATATTATTTATATATCGAATATCTTATTTTAATTTAACTCTTTTTATCGTCTTTACTTTAGGATATTTAATATTTTAATATAATATAAATAAAGGCTAGACTACGCGCTATTAATTTATTAATATATAATTTATTTATTATAAATACTCTCTACCTATATCGTTAAATCTTTTAAGATTTTATTAGGTATTATTAAAGATATAAAGAAATATTAATATAAATCGACGAATTTTTTATTTAATTTTTAATATCGCTAAACTCGAAGTTTAAATATATATTATAAATATTTAAATAAATTCTCGTTTACCGATTTATTTAACTCCGCGTAAATAATAATAAGCGTTTATACTTCTAGATTATAACTCGAGTAATAAGAGAATAACTTTATATAATTCGATATATTATATTCCATATTATTAAAAAAGGCGAGGCCGATATCGCGAATATAACTACTCTCCGGTATATTAAGGAGATTATATAAACTAGGTATTATTCGAGCTCGTCGGTTAATATTTATATAATTTATATAAACTCTTCTCGACCTCGATAAAGATTTTATTATAATATTATCGAGCGAAGTTAACTCCGTTAAAGACGTATTATTTCTAAAGTTTATATACTAGGGTAGATATAATAAAATAAAATATACCTACCCCCGATTATAATATATCGCGCGATTTATATATTAATATACCTTCTAAATAAACGAAGGGAGTAATTATTAAATAATTTTTTTTATATCTAGATTATTAACCCCTAGCCTATAAATATCGATTATAATAATAATATATAAAGATAAACCTTAAATAGATAATAGACCGAAATATATTATAATATTTTATTTATCTCGAGTAGTTATCGCCGCGAAAAAAAATATAACTAACTTTATACTCTCGATCGGATACGATAATTATTTTATTTATATATATATTAATTAATATATATCCCTAACCTAGGTTATAGAATTTATAAAAATAATCGTCTTCGGAATATCCTAGGCGGTAGTAATTTATAACGGTAAAATATATTATAAATTAAATATACCGTTAATAGGATTATAGGTAGTATTAATTTAAATATATATCTTTAACTAATTGAACGGAGTCTTTATAATAATAATATCTTCCGAGAAAATATATTACTTTTATATAATCTCGAGTATTTTATTATCGAGCGTTATAGAGACCTTTAAAAAAAAGATATTAGGCGGTAATTACTTTCGGAGGATATTTAAATTAAAGTATATTAGTCGAATTTTTTTTTATTTAATTATTAAATAAAGCTCGTCGATTATTAATAAATATAACTATAATATAAAGTTAATATACCGTAGTACGTCGGTATTAAAATTACTCGAACTAGTAATTTTAGGATTTATAAAGATTATTATTATTAACTATTTATTTATAAATTATATTTAATTATTATATCGTGGGTAAAGTAACCGGAGTATATTATTATAATATTAACGAAGTTATTACTATCGTCGTTTAAAACGAAGAGTTAATAATTAAATATATAATTTAATTTCTTATAATACTCTTTTAATAAAATATTTAAAAATATAATAATTAATATCGTTTTAATGAATAAAATATTAATAATAAAATTTAAAACACGATATTTTTATTAAATCTAGTTTTTATAATTAAAATTAAATTCGTTCTCTAGTTTAATAATATATTTAAAATATTATATTATTTCTTCTTAAACTCGACTCCGAAGTAATATATTATAACGCCTTTTATATACTCTCGATTTAGAGTTTTATATAAATTATTTATCTTTATTATAATAAGTATAGACGCGAAATCGCCTACTATATATAATATTATTATAATAAATATTAATTTTAACTTTAAATATATTTCGCGGAGGGTTTTATAACGAAGGGGATTTATTAATAATAAAGAATAAAAACTAGCGATAAATAATTATTATTATAATAATAATCGAAACTTAAATTATAATTATAATACGGAGTAAAGTAGGGAATCTCTTTCTTTCCCTAGTTAAAGAAGAGAACCGGGGAAGAGAAAGAAAAGAAATAAAAACTCGGTAATTCCTTTCCCTAAAGTAGAGAAAAGAAGAGAATAATAAGAAATCCCTTTTTTATTCTCTTTATAAAGCTAATACTATAGCCTATTAATATATTATCTTAATATATATTTTAATTATATTAATCTTTATTTTAACCGCGGGTTATACTAGGCGGTTTAATATATTTCTAAATACTTTTACTAGATATACTAAATATTTTAATATATTTATTTATATATTTACGAAGATTTAATAAATTAATTATATTAAATATATATAAATATAATAGAATAATTAGATTAAATTTATTAATACTAGGTATACTAAATCCTAGTAAATCTTCGACTTAATAATTATAATTTTCTAGGATAACTAAGATTGTTTATATTATATAACGTTATAATAGTTACTAGTACCGCGTTTAGTAGATTTCGTTCTAAAGGAAAATAATACGCGATAATTATTCGTTTATAAAGTATTAATTAATTCTTTCTTAAAGAATGGATTATTATTTAATAATATGTACTAAGGTACTAGTATTAGTAGAATATATATATAATAATTACCCCCGCCGATTTATAGCCGTCCGTCCCCGAGGCTATCTACGTAAAAGGGAAATTAACTACTCTAGAGTCTACCCGTAATATCTAGTTATTTAATAACCGAAGGAAAATCTTTTACTCAAAAGAAACTAATATATAAAATCTACCTATAATATCTACTTTATTTAAATTTTTTATTTAAAAGAAATTAATTATTCTATAATATCCTAGAGGGCGAAAGCTTTACTCTAAATAAAGATTCCGTATTAATCTAAAACTATATCTTCTTCTTCGAATAACTTAGTTTAAGGCTCCGCGTTATTCTCTCTTTATATAATAAATTCGTTATAGTTACGTAAATATAATATAGCGGGGAATTTTATAATTAAGATATTTATCGCGCTATTAACGAATCGTACGAGTTTATTATTAAATTATTCATTATCCCTAAATTTATCGGCCACTTCCGTTATTTTATAAAACTAGTTTTATAACCTAAAATTTCGATTAATATCTAGAGACGCGTATAGAGAACGCTATAATTTTTTTATATAAAACTATTCTACTAGACGCCCTTAGTATTATAGAAAATATATATAAAAATTATTAATTACCGAGTATAAATAAACGATTTTACTCTATACTCCGTTAAGCCGATTAGTTAATAAATTAATATAATTAATTAAATATTTATTATCGACCCGTAATTTATTTATATTATTTTATAATAATTTATAATTTTTCCTTAATTATATAAAGTTTTATAAAATAAACTTTTTCTTTAACTCCTCCTTCGATAAAGATTTATATAGGACTCGGCCTTCCTCGATTTTATCTTATAACTTTTAATCTAGCGGAGTAGAGCCGGTCTTTTATTTACCCTTCTCTTCGGTTATAGGCCCGTTTTTTATAGATATTAATTTATTATCGCTTCCGCTAGTTACGACGATTAAACTATCGGTAGCGATTATAGAGAATAGGAATAAATTTCTAGTTTATTTCTTTACGGGTATTTTTATATTTTTCTCCGCGACTATTTTCGTACTCTTTTTTTAAATATATTTCTTAATCTCGGTCTTTATATTTTAGCGTATTATCTTTACTTTAGTATCGAACTCGCTTTATAAGGCCTTATAAAATTTATTTCTCTTTAAAATTAAGAGTAGGAAAGAGTTTATAAAAGAGAAAGAATTATTATTAATTTTTTATTTCTTTTAAGGCCCCGAACTTATTTAATCCCGTAGAAACTTACGCTTTATTATATTTAATAATTAAATAGTATTTTATAAAGGCGAAAATTTAGGCTCGTTTAATAATATATTTATTATATTTCCTTCCTCGGTTACTACCGGCGTCGAAGAAGGCGTATATATTATATTCGGTATAACCGAATTTATCTTAAGGTATCTCTTCGCTTTTATTTTATTAAATAATTAATTTCTTATTCCGACGGAGTCCTAGTAAATTATCTTAATCGTAGATTTTTTATTAATTTTCGGTACGATAAATTATATTAATAAAGGATCCGTTAATTCGTCGATTTATTTTAAATTCTTTAAAAATATACTATTTACTTTCTTTTACTTCTAGTTAGATTTAATTATTATAGTAAATATTTTCGCCGGAGTTACTAGCCCTAGGGTTAATTCCTATTATAATATAGAAATATTCGTAACGGGTATTAAGGTCTAGTCTAAATATTTATAACTATTAAATATATTATATCGGTTATTTAGTACTATTTTAATTAAGTTAGATTAATTTATCCCGAATAATCTCGCTTCTTTATTACTATATATTTAGGCGAACCTAAATATAATTATATATATAAATTTATTCGGATTCGTCTCCGACGTAATTTTTATAATATATTCTTTATTCGTTTATTTAGTTTATAGATAGTTCTTAGAGTAGAATATATATAACTACCGATTATATCGCGTTTTATAAAGAATATAATCGTATTTTATAACTACCTAAACCTATAAAGAGGAAAAGTTATAACTAGTTAATAACTATATCGTAGTATTATTTATTAACTCTCGGTATAGCTCGTTATATAATAATATTATAAACTCGTTATTAGAGCTAGTTTATATTACTCGCGTATATATAGTCGGGCTTTACTAACTAATTATTATATTATAGTATATAAGGTCGTTTTATTACATAGAAAGTATTAATAAAAATATTTAATAATATATAATAAAGAAGTATACGGTACGATAAAGAAAAGTAGGAGATAATAATATTATTCTTTTTCGTAGGTCCCGAAAATATTATTATTTATAAATTAGGTTATTAAGGAATTCGCGGTAATTTATTATATCTTTAATTAATTTACTCCTAGGGCGATAATATTATTAAAACGCTCCGGCCTTCCTAAATCCTAATCGGGTAAATAATATAGGCTTTTATACTACGTTTTATATTTAATTTAATAATATTATTATTAATAGATAGAAGATATTTAAAAGTTATTTATTCTTTTCGCTCTACCTAATATTCGTATACCGATATCGAGTTATATTTCTAGTTATATTTATTTATTAGGTCTTTTACGTCTTAAAGGTCTTTCTTTTTATATTATTTATTTTAATATAGTCTCTATCCTTTCTATTTAATTAGATACTCGGTTATTAATTTTTTCTCTCGGTTTAGAAATCTCTTAACTCTTTTATTTAAAAGGTATTTTACCTCGTAATAGTCCTATATACCTTCGGGATTATTATTAATAATAGGGTCTTATTTTATTACTTTAAGTTAGTAATATAAATTCTTTTCCCTAAATACTAACTCTAAGGTAATTACGGATATTATTAAATAAATAAATATCGTCGGCGGTAGCTTAAATTTATAAATTAAATTTTTATAATATCTAAAAATTTTAAAAAGTTGAACTCTTTAGTTAAATAATTTATAATTTCTTAAATTAAGAAGATAGTAATTATTATATAATTTAAAGAAAGTTATTTCTCTAATTTTTATTATTAAGAGCGTATATTTACTATTATAGCGAAATTTAGTATTGATTATCGCGAACGAAATTATATCGGCTACCTCTTTACGGTTAATTTCTTTTATATTAATTAGGTTTATTTACTCTACCGAATTACCTAAAAGCGAAATATTATTATTTAATTTTATTCCGAAGATAATTTCGTTAAAGGAAAGTATTATAATTAAATTCAAAGAGTTATTTAATATAGTTTATAATATAACGGCGAAATCGTTTTATTAAGCGTCTAGGAAATAGGCTAAATATAATTTTAATATAATTTCTATAATTTAATTTATTCGTTCCGACTATTTATTTAACTACGGGTAATACGTTATTAATATTATAAATTTTATTTTTAAGATTTTAAAGATAGCTTTCTATAAAGCTGAAAGAAATTTAAAGTCTTTATTAAAAATAATAATTTTAAAGATTCCTTAGTCGGTTAATACGAATAATAGTATCTTAATTTATTTTTCGGCGGACTATATATTTTTCCCCGAAACGGTAGTAACCTTCTTCGAGAGTTTATAAATAATTATTAATAAAGTATTATATCCGTTTCGTAGTAAAAGAAACTTTATAATAAAGTTAATAATAATATAATAGTAGATTTTCGGGATCGTTAGAATTAATTTCATATTACTATATAAAATATAATACTTCGTTTAATTAAACTAGTAGGGCGGATAATATAGAATATATTATTTTAGTCTTTTTATAAAATACTATATATAATAACCGGCTACGATCTATTTATATATTTTATAAAAACTAATATAACTACGTTTATTATATACTAGTTTAAAGATTTTTTATTTTATATATTTCGGGATATAAAGACGTTCCTTATTATTATACTAGTTTTTATACTAGATAAGAGAATCTCGGAGTAAAAAAAGAATATTCGGATTAAGGATATCTTTATTTTTTATAATACCGGGGTTTTTCTTTTCGAGCCTATTCTTTTTATTTATAAAAAAGATACGTACCTTAGATTATTTTTTATCCTCGGTATAAATATACTCTAACTTTTATTTATAGTCGGTAGATATTTATACTAATATTATATAGAAAGCGAAAACTTCGTTAAATACCTTAAGAATATTTACGTTAATACTTTTATTCCTTTTTTAAATTAGTTATAATAATACGTTAAATAGGATATTCTATTTTTTAAAATACTATCGAATATCGAGGTTATACTATAATATATATTAAAAAACTCGTACTAGTCGTAGATTTATCCTATCCGAAAAAGACGATAATAATATTATTTATCTCGTAATATCGGTAGTCGTGGAATAATTAGTAAAAATAATTATTTTCTTTATTAGTAACTAAATTAGAAAATAAGAAATCTTCTTTAAAATCTATATTAATCTTATTACTTCGAGTTCCGTAGGTTAGTACCGTATCTTAATAGAGTTAAATAATTTAGAGAGGAAAAAAATTAATTAAATATCCGTTCGATAGAATAAATTACCTTAGAGATTATTCTTTATATAATATATTATCGCGCTAATCCCGTATAATTTAAAGATATCGATATTAATATAAAGCTAGCGCGTTTTATCTCGATAATAAAAATATATTTCGGAGATAAATATTTTTTATAATAATTTAAATAATATTAACTCTTCCTTAATAAGAATAAATTAGACTTTCCTAGAATAAATCTTTTATATACTCCTACTTTAGGAAGGGGAAGTCTTTAATAATTTAATTTTTTATTTTTATAATAACTCCGAAATTTAGGCGAAATATCTAATATTACTTTTAAACTAGTTCGTTATATTTATATATATTTCTAAAGTTTATAATATATCTAGAAAATAAAGGTTCTTAATCGTTATAATTCTTTCCTCGGTAGTCGTTATATTTAAACTATTAATTTTTTAGCCTAGGAGTATAACGGAAGAGTATATTAAAAAGGATTTTTTCGGCTTAAAAGAAATCTTAAGATTTATAAATAATACAAAAATTATCGTTAAATATTTAAAGTATTTAGCTTAGGAGTGTAAAAAAATAATAATATTATTAATATAATATTTTATAAATTCTCTATATAGATATAAAAACCTATTTATTTATTTTTATATATAGAGTACGGAGCCCTTCTAATTTATTATTACGATATTATAATATTTAAAGCCGCGGTAAAAGACGATAATAAATTTATAATAATCGTCTCTTTTAATTATAAAGAGATAGAATTACTTATTATAATTAATTACGCTAATATACGTATATCTCTATATTAAGGAAACGATATCGTTTTATAATAAAAGAGGGTAGTTATCTAGAGTAATAATTTTATTTAAATTATAAATATCTACTACTATTTTTCTTTTATATACCGGAGTCTTTTTAGGCCCTTTATATACAATTTTCTAAATTATAAATACCGGGAAAATAAAAGGGGATGGCTTTATAAACTAAAATATCTTTCTTTACTAGTATATTTTATTAAATTTCTTATTAATTAAGACTCTAGTATCGGGGTTTAAAGAGTAAATTTTATATCTAAACTTTATATCCGACGATTACTAATTAGTAGTAAATAGAATAAATAATTATTCTAATTTAAGTAGGTTAATAATATCTCTAATATCTTTTTATATACGAGGGTATTCTTTTATAATACGCTTAATTATAGTAATATCTTTATTATTATTATAAATAGTAATCCCGTTTAGTAGCTTCGTTTTTATTAAATAATCGATTTCGATTTTAAAAATTAGTTTTAGGTCGTATAAACTAGTTAATTATAAAATAGATATATTTTTAGGGTACGCTTTTACCGCTAGAGAATAATTATTAAAATTAATAAAGTAGGTCTTCTCTACTTCGTACTCGACGACTAAATTAATATATTAACGGCGAGGAATAATAAAGGGCGTATTCTCGTCGTTCTTAATATTAATAAAATTAATTCTAATATCGACGAAATAAATATAAACGCCGTCTATTTATAGTTTAAAAAGGAAATCTTTATTAGGTAATTAGAATTTTCCTTTAAATAAAACTATAATTATAGTTATAATTTTTACTAGAACTATTTAGCGGCGTTCCGATTTAATAATATAACGAATTCTAATATTATCCTTAATTATAGACTAGATCGGTATTAAAATATCGTTATAACTATTGAAAAGAACTTAATTATATAGTAAATTAATAATAACTTTTTCCGGCTTAAGAATATTTATAATTATAAATATATTAGCCTTAAGGTTATCTACTATATAAAAATCCCTAGTAATTTTTATTATAACTTTAGTATTATTCTTAGCCTTTCCGTCTATATAGAAAATTAAAGAAGTTTATTCTATTATTAAATAACGGTTCGGCCCGATTCTTTATAAAATAATAAATTTATCGTAGTTCTTTATTTAAAATTCGGGCGCTTTAGTTTTTAAAAAGACGTAGTTAATTATATTTATTAAATATCCCGTATTTAAGTATCCTAGATTATAGGCGGTATCTAAAGAGAGATTTATTTAACCGTTAAGATAATATTAGGATCGAAAAGTTATATTATCTTTTAAAGACGGAGAAGTCGTAGATTTAATAACTATTTTATTCGTCGGCTTAGTAGTAATAAAAATATTCGAAGAATACGCGGGTATAACGGGCTTAGAGTCCTTTTATATTAAAACTTTACGACGGTATAACTTTTCTTTAAGATATATATAGAGAAAGTTATTTAATATAAAGCCCGTTTTATAATTTTTATAAACGGAACGTTAACTTATTTTCTTTATAAAAGTATAATATACGATTAAAATAAACCCGACGTCGACTTTATTATTAAGATCTTATTTTCCGTTTAAAATTATCTTTTAAATATTATAAAAGCTTTTATTAACGCCGGTATAATAAATATAGTAATTTTTAAACGGAGTTTTAGATACTTCGAAATAACCTTCGCTAATTTTAATAATACCGTAATTATTATTTTCGGATCCGGGATTATTTATTACGATTAAGGTTCGGTGAGAATCTTAATAGACTTAATATACTTAGTACGCTAAGGGATTATTTACTACTCGACGTAATATATAGGCTAATAAATAGGTAAACGCTTAACTATTTATTTACTCGATATAGGAATAAACGAGCGAGCGGATAAATAATATAGTTTCTTTTTTTTATATAAACTATATATTTTCCTAGTAGATAAGAGCTTCGTATTTAACTTCCTTTAAAACTTTTAATTATAAATTCTAGATATAGACGTTTATTAAATTATTAATTAAATTTATTAATTTTATTTAATTTTATTTTATATTAATACGAAGCCTATTATCCTTTAATTCTTAATACTTTTCTCTACGAGTACTAACTTAAGTCTTATCGACGTTATATTAAAATATTTAACGGAGAGCCTTAATATTTTAAATACCTTTAGGATAAATACTTTAAGATTAATAAAAACCCTAACTCTAAATACCTAAGGCGGTATTAAAAGATATAATACTATAGAGGATAGAGATTATATTAAAGTTACCCGCCTAAATTACTATTATAAGGAACGCGAAAAGCTTAATAATTAATTATTATAACTTTAACTATTCTTCGTATTTAACGAGAATACTATACTAGTTATTAAATAAACGATTTTTATAATAACCTATATAAGAGGTAATATTTAGAAATAGGTTAAATTATTCTTAAAGTATTATATAGAGGTAGTAGAAGATAGCGATAACTTATTAATAAAACTTTAGATAGAGAGTTTCTCTAGGTTTAAAATTAAAATTCGTTATATATTTAGATTATCTAACGAGAGTAACGTAGTAATCCGCGTTATTTAATATTTAATATAACGGAGATCTACGTCCGACTATTCGGTATAGTTCTAGCGTTATATAATATTAACGGACTAGGACGATACTACTTTTATAACGATATATCGACGAGGACTAAAAGATAATATAAAAAATAAACTTATATAAATAGGAGCCGCTATAAAGGACCTCGATATATTTATAGAATAAATAATCGAAGTCGATAATAAACTATACGAATATATAATAAAGAAATATTATAACGGAGGAATTAATAAATAAAGACGTTTAAGAGTTTATAATAATAAATATAATTCGGCTAATTATTACCGCTATAAAAAACTTAACCCGTATAATTATATATTAATAAAACTCGATTTTATTAAGAAGGGACCTATAAAAGGATTCTAAAAAAAAAGTAAATAATAATAAAAGGGTAAAAAAGTAATGAATTATTATAATTATAATAAACCGGGCTATATCGCTAGGAACTATTATTTAAAGAATATAATAAATCGATAATAATTAAATATATTTAAGAAGGAGATACCGAATAATATAACCGGGTCCCTTAAAGATCTAGTATAAAACGATTCTATATTTAACGATTTATTAGAAAAGTAAAAAAAGATTAAAAAGGAGATCGACTAAAGAATTCGAGAACTTAAAGAACTAAATAATAATATTAATAAAACTTTAAAAAAAGATTTAAAGAAAGGATAAAAATAAGAATAAAATATAATAAATTTTAAAGAATAACTTTAAGTAATAAATTACCTCGATAATTTTAAGACCTAATTTATTATATTAAAAAAAAAACCTAAGGATAAAAAAAAGGAAAAAAGATAACTCTTTAAAATTAATTATACTTATAATAAATATTACCTAAGATATAGGGAGATATACTAGTTAATATATATAAACGAATATTATAAATACTGTTATAATAGTTTAGGAGAGCGAAAGTATATCGTAAAATTAAAATATAATTATAATTAGTAGAATAACTGCGTTAAAAATAATTATTTATAATATTTAATTAAGAAAAGGGAGAATTAAGTCTTCCTAGGCTACGATAAGGAATAGTAATTATAATTACAAAACTAAATAAACTATAGTAAAAAAACGAAATACTATAATTAAAACGAATAATATTATTATTTAGTTAAAGATTACGAAAGGTATTTCGAGTCTAAAAAGTACTATAAGTTTTTATCTTCGTCGGGAAAAGAGTAGTCTCTTATATTAAGAGAAAATATAAAGAGATTAATATATTAACCTTAAAATAATATTTATATTTAATTTAATACGGTATATATATACGGATACCGATAAAAGTTAACGGATATAAAGTCGTTATAATAATAGATTCGGGAGTAACTAATAATTTTATATCTCGAATAATAATTTAGGTAATTAATTTATTAATTTAAAAAAAAAGAAATAATATAAACTTTAATTAACCGACGGGTCGAAATTATTAATAAGAAGAATAAATAAAGAAATATTCCCGCTATTAATTATTATTTAATACTATTATAAGGAAATTACCTTCGATATAATAAAAATAATTATTTATTATATTATTCTAGGAATACCTTAATTAAAGAAATATAATTTAATAATAAATTAAACGAGAGGAGTATTTATATTTCTATATATTAAAAACGTTATTAATATAATACTTATACGCTTATAAAGAATAAATATAAATAAAAAATCGAACCGTAACTCGGTCGAAGTTAGTAGTACTTTATCTTTATATAAAGATAACCTCGTATAAAGATCCGACTCGATATATATTAATTAAAGAGGTTAATAAGACGAATAAATTAAAATTTCTAAAAATAAAAACGAACCTCTTAATATCCTTAAAGAATATTAATAATAAAAGTATTTTTTTTAGAAAGAAATAACTATAAAAGTATTACCTAAATATTAATTATAGGATTATAAAATCGAACTCGAATTTAATAAAACGCCGATATTTAGACCTATTTACACTTTATCGGAAAAAAAACTCGGAGTACTTCGCGGGTATATCGACGAGAATTTTAAAAAAAGATTTATTCGAGAATCTAAATTACTAGTAAGTTATCTAATCCTTTTCATAGCGAAGAAAGATAGAAGTCTATAACTATATATAAATTACCGAAAATTAAATAATATTACGGTAAAGAATCGGTACCTTTTATTAAATATTAACGAATTATAAAATTAATTTATAATAATAAAAATCTTTATATAACTAGATCTTCGAGGCGTATATAATTTAATTCGGATAAAAAAAAACGAGGAGTAGAAGACTACCTTTAGAACTAGATACGATTATTATAAATATTTAATAATACCCTTCGGATTTACTAACGTACTAGTAACCTATTAAATATTAATTAATAATATTATATAAATATACTTAGATATAACGGTAATTATATACCTCGATAATATCTTAATTTACTTTATTAATAAAGAAGAATATATTTAATATATATAAAATATTCTAATTTATTTATTATTAATTAGACTTCTCTTTAAACTAGAGAAATACGAGTTTTATAAAGAATCGGTTAAATTCCTTAAATTTATAATTAATACTAGAGGTATTTATATAAACCCTAAAAAGATTAAGAGTATTAAGGAATAACTTATATTATATAATATTAAGACGGTATAAAGTTTCTTAAAATTTATAAACTTTAATAAAAGATTTATTAAAAACTACTTTAAAAAAGCCTTACTATTAATAAATATTATAAAGAAAGATATCGCTTTCTAATAAAGGGAAGAATAATAATAATCTTTTAAAGCGCTTAAAGAGGCCTACGAGAAACCGCCGGTATTATATTCCTTTCGAAGTAACGAACTAGCTCGAATCGAAACCGACGCTTTAGATTTAATAATAAATACTTATACCCTTTAATAGAAAGACGATAAGTAATACCCTATTATATATTATTTAAGGAAAATATTATTAATAAAATAAAATTATAATATCTATAATAAAGAATTACTAGTAGTAGTATCTATACTAGAATAATAACGGGTATACGTAGAAAGTTATTTAGAACTTATTATTTTTATAGACTATAAAAATCTTCTTAACTTTATAATAATAAAATAATTAAATCGAAGATAGGTTAGATAATTAGAACTATTAGGATAATATAAATTTAAAATCTTCTATACCCTAGGAAAGAATAACGGTCGCGCCGATATATTTAATAAGCGAGAGGATTATATAAAGGATAAAAACGTAGTAATATAATTAATCCTTATTTAATAATAGGATAAATTACTAGTTCTAGTATAATAATTAATAATAACGTTATATATCTTTATTCCCGGAATTATTAATAGTATCTAGAAGAAATACGAAAACGATACTTTAATTACTATATTAAAAAGTTAATAACTATAGGCTAAATTATTAAAATATAATAAAAAACTTATCTTCTTAAAGGATATCTTAAAGAAATTATTCGCGATTATTATAATAATCTAACTTAAGGATACCCTAGAGTTATTAAGATTATAAAATTTATTTATAAAGAATACGACGTACTAGGACTAAAGTCGCACGTCGAGAAATATATTAAAGAATATATCGAATACTAGTAGAATAAATCTATAAGGTATATTAAAAACGGTTAAATCTAATTCGCCTTAATACCGGAAATACCGTAGAACGATATTATAATAAATTTCGTTATTAAGTTACTAAAATCAAAGAATCCTATTATATCGGAAATCTTTAACTTTATAATAATAATTTATAATAAATTTAGTAAATACGTAATAATAATATTAATTAAAGAAATTTATAAAGCCGAATAAATTACCTTCGTATTATTAAATCGATTTATTAAAGATTATAAAATACCTAGGTCGATTATCTTTAACCGATATAAATAATTTACCTCTAACTATTAAAAGATATTAATTAATACTATCGGAACTAAGTTACGAACATTAATTATATATTACCTATAAACGGATAGGTAAACGGAGCGGACGAATTAAATAATAAAAATATATTTACGATATTACGTAAATAAAAAGTAGAATAATTAAGTAAAACTTCTACCTATAATTTAACTAGCGTTTAATAACGCGTAGTCTAATATAACGAAACTTATATTATTCTTCGTAAACTATAATAAATATATTAATATATTTCTATAATTAAAATAGGGACCTAACGCGTATAAAGCGCTAATCTATATAATTAATATAAAGGTATTATATAAAGAAATATAAACTTAAATCGAATTAATAAATACTCGGACTAAATCGACGATAGATAAATATCGAAAAGAGTATCCTTAATTAAAAAAGGGGGATAAAGTATACTTTTTAATAAAAAATATAATAAATAAAAGACCGAGTAAGAAACTAGATTATATTAAAATTAAATTATTTTCGATTAAAAAAAGTAAAAAATTAGTTAATTATAAACTAAATCTTCTAACCGACGTTAAAATATATTTAATATTCTATATCTCTCGACTAGAGTTAGTAAACTTTAATATACCTTTATAAAATATCTTTTATTTCTAAATTAAAGAAGAAACGGAGTTCGAGGTAAAAGAGATCTTAGGTTAAAAAAATTAAAATTACCTCGTTAAATAAAAAGAGTATAATAAGTCGGAGAATATTTAGGAGTTATTAACGAACCTAGTTAATTATCGGGAACTTCTAAAGAAGTTTTAAAGATAACGATATAAAAAAGCTAATCGAGAGTCCCCGGCGAAAAGAACCTTAAGGATATAAAATTATTAAAGCGTAAAGTTAAGGCCGCCGTATACTTTATTTTACCGAATTTCTTAAATTCCTCTAAACGCTTTAACTCCTCTATATTTATAAAATCTTTATCGAATATCTTTTATTTACGCTCCTTTAGAAATTTCTTTTATTAACGAAGTTTTTTTAACTTCGTATTCTTTTAATTAATAATTTCGTTCGCCGTTTCCTATATAATTTTAATTTTTTCTTCTTTATATTTTAAGCGCTCTAGAGCCTTATTAATTCTTAAAAAATTAATAATAAACTCTAAAGATTTATACTTTTTCCCGGTCTTAATATACTCCCTATACTTCGACGATAACGAGGATAATCGATATTCGGTTTAATATATCGCGTAACGTATATATATAACTATAGTTATAAGACCTTTAGATACGACCTATTTTTATAATTTATTATATTATTTTATTTAACGAGAAGATATAGGATTATCTTTAAAAATAAAAAAGATTAGAAAGGAGGGGTAATATTACGATTAAAATTCGGTAAAAACCTTAATAAATTTAATATATTTAGTACGCTAAGGGATTATTTACTACTCGACGTAGTATATAAGTTAATAAATAAGTAAATATTTAATTATTTATCTACTCAATATAAGAATAAACGAGTGAGCGGATAAATAATATAGTTTCTTTCTTCTATATAGACTATATATTTTCTTAATAAATAAGAGCTTCGTATTTAATTTCCCTTAAAACTTTTAATTATAAATTCTAGATATAGACGTTTATTAAATTATTAATTAAATTTATTAAATTTATTTAATTTTATCTTATATTAATACGAAGCCTATTATTATTTAATCTTTAATACTCCTCTCTACGAGTACTAACTTAAGTCTTATCGACGTTATATTAAAATATCTAACGGAGAGCCTTAATATTATTAAAATACGGTTTATTAAAATAAACCGGTTATATTTATAACTAATTACCGAAACTAGTATATAGTTTTAATAGGTAGTATAGACGCGCTTTATAGTTCCTATAGTTTTAATTTTTAAAGAATAAATTCTAGTTAGGCTATATATTTCCGGCGGTAATTATAAAAAGTTATTTTAAAACTAGAAAAGCGTTTTTTAGCGGGTCCTATACTATAGGTTTAAGAGTTTATTATTACTACTATTATAGTATAATTTATTAATTTTATATATAAACTCGCTACTTATAAAATTAGAAAAAAGGAAAAGCGGGAGTAATTATTTATTAATATCCGTATAAATATTAAAAAGACTAGAAAGAATTAACCGCTATATATTATAAAGGCTAGAAAGTCTTAGAGTTATAAAGATTTATTTTTATATTTATAGGCCTCTACGTTTAAAAAGACCGATATTAATTCTATTATTAAATATAATAAAATAAAGAATTATATCTATTTTATTATTATTATAACTAGGATTTATCCTTAAATTTATTTTCCTATTCTCGCTCTTTATTTTTAATTTCTTTATAATATTCTCTTTAGTCCTTCTTCTCTTTCTACGCCTATATACGATATTATATCTCTTTTCGGCTCTTTAACTATTTAATAAATTATTTAATCGAGGTATTATTTATAGAAGGAGGTATAGTAACCTAGAAATTAATATTTAAATAATTCTAAATTTATATAGTTTATATATACTCTTCTATAATTCCGGCCTAAATAGTAAATTTAATTATATTTTAAATATAAACGGATAAATCTACCCGTTTAATAATATTTTTTAAAGTATAAAGTTACCGACTAAATTCCTTTAATATAATAGATATCGTGATTTTAAAATACTTTTAAAAGCGTATAATTTAGTGTTATAAATTATTTAGAAATTATATTATTACGTCTTTCTTATCTTATAATAGAATCTTAAATTATTAATTCGTTACGACTTCTTTAAAATAATTATTTAAATTCTTTCTAATAATTTTATCGCCCTTTATTACTACGAAATTTTAAACTCGATTATAGAATATATAAACCTCTCTAAATATTAATTCTTTAGGGTTTAGAATAATATTATTAGCGCCTTAAAACTTTAGATAATTAGAATAAAAGAATCCTAATTCGCTAGTATAGAAACTTCCGGATTATTATTTTTATTTTATTTCGCCGGGAGGCCCCTATTATCCCTTAAACCTTAATAAGTCTTTAAATTTTTAAATTTTTAATTATTTAAAATAACCTAGAGTATATCTAGTATCGTAATATAAATTATTTAAATTATAATATTATAAAGAGTTAAATCGATATTAGGAGGAGGCGGTAGTATTTTATTTCTTTTTTATTTATAGAGATAGTCCTACCTAATTTAATAATTAAACGGAGGATTTAAAGAAGAGAATTAATTTCTTTTATTATTTTTATAGGGTCCTAGCCCTAAAGAGTTAAATCATCCTCCGTTATTTAATATATTTAGTTTCTTCTAGAAAAGAATTCTTTAAATTATATTATCCGCGGTAAAAATAAAGTATAAGAGAAGGAAAGAAAATTTAAATTTTTTAAAAATAATATTATTAACTTCTAGAGGACTAGGTTTTATAGGAAGAAATAAAGACGATAATAAAATAAAATAAAATTAACTTTTACCTCTCTTTTTTTAGATTAAGATAATTAAAAATTAAGGATTTTATTTATTTTAGAAAGTATACTCCTATATTTCTAATCTTTAAAATATACTAAATTAACGTAATATTTAATTCCTTTAATAAAAGATATTAAAGTCTTTATTAACGTTAGAGGGTATATTTATAAAAGTAGGAAAATAAAAGTATTCTACCCCGTCTCTTTTTCCTAGACTCTAACTAAAGTTAAGCGATCTTTTTTTATATAAGATTAATTACCTCTAAATATATCTACTAGCGGTTTATATATATCGATAATAAAAAGAACGATTTAACGATAAATTTTATTAATATATTTTTCGTACTACTCGACGTACTTCTCTAAAAATAAATATAATTAGAAAGTTAATACGATAATAAGATTTAATAAATATAGTTTTTCCGCCTTTTCTTAGTTTATATAATAAGATTTAGAAAAAATAAAAATCGTTTACGGGGAAAACGATAAGACCCTTTATTTATATAAATAATTTATTTTTATAACGATTTATATCTTAAAAGGAATAATTTTTTAAGAAATTTTCTTCTTTCTCGACGTAGAAATAGTAATAATAAAGATTTTAGTTATTTAATTTCGGGCGGGGTTAATAACGCTTTTTTATTTCAAAAAATATATAAACCTCGGATTTATAAATAAACGAATAATATAATTATATAATATATAATAAACTTTCTTAACGAATAATTAATTAATTTATTAATGGAAAGAATATTTAATTATCTACTATACTTTATATAAAACTAAAGATTACGTTTAACCTTAATATAACGAAATTAAAAAATATAAAATATAAATAATAGTATATAACTAGTCGATATAGGGCGTTCCCTATAGATAAAGGTACGAGTTATAAATTTTTATAACCGTAATTTAATTTAAAGTAAAATACTAGGATTAAAAGAATTTAATATTATAACGAAATAACTAGTACCGGGTATAAATAACCGACGATAATTAGAGTATATATTAAGATAGTTTCTTTAAGTCGAAATAAAAAGAACTCGACTATTTCTATCTAAAGGAAAATAATATAAATAATAATTTAAAGTCTCTAGTTCGAGACTAGTAGAGAATTAATATTATAGCGAGATAACTAGTTATTTATAAAGACTAGTAACCGGTCTAATTCTATTATAAAAGTAGAATAAAACTATACCGTTACTATTAACTAGTAAGTTTCGTTTTAAAGAAAAATAATACACGATAATTATTCGTTTATAAAGTATTAATTAATTCTTTTTTAAAGAACGGACTACTATTTTATCGGTAAATCTCAAAAACTCTTATTAAAATCTAAATTACCGCCTACGCGGATAGGGCTAGTAACGTCCTATTAGTAACTTTTATTAAAAAAAGTTATTAATAAGATACTACTAGTAGCCTTAATTTACGGATAGAGCTAGTAGCGTCCTATTAGTAGATTTAGTAAATCGGGGGTCTAGGTAAATAACTTTTAATAAATTTAATAACTCTAAGTTAATTTTAGCCGGATTAGTAACTTTAGTAATTTATATATATTATTAATATATTAATAGTAGCTTAGCCCTATTATAGGGCTGAAATAAATAAAGTTTTATAATCGTCGCTATTGACGGTAGCGACCCCTAGCGACGACTACTAACGCCAGCGACCTACCGGGCCCGGAATAATAAGTTTTAGCGAAAGTTCTCGCGGGGGCGTCACCCGGGCACATCCGGGGAGTATGCGCACATGAATACCATGATATGTCGCATACCATGGCGCATGCCTTGGCGCATGCCATGATTGCGCATGCCATGATTGCGCATGCCATGGGGGGCTTTCGTCTGATGTTTTAGGGGCTGCTGCGGGGGGCGCACATCGCATGCTATTCAGGATACCTTTG
>JAABUS010001297.1_pt1 | contig 55589 bp, 50 predicted proteins | sample 5560161 | NCBI WGS metagenome assembly JAABUS01 (sample SAMN10711885, study PRJNA513376) | rock metagenome | isolation source: Antarctica rocks | place: Antarctica: Victoria Land, Trio Nunatak nord | collected 2016-01-04 | reverse complement strand
AAATGAACGCTTGAAACCGTCAGTGCGTTCCAGTAGCAGGGAATAGGTTTGGCTTGCTGGTCCGAGCCTGGCTGCTGGGAAACCGAACTCCATCTTGCTCGACCGCGTGGGGGTTGGGAAGGGTAACCTGAAAGTATAGCATTGAATCGACTGCGGACGAAGGCGGCCTTTCTGGAGCAGCATAGTGACATTGTGCTACCTATCCATTATGTTGTATACTGGAAGAGCAGAGTAGAATGCGATCGAGTTGAAGGGACTCGGTTTGCATCGGGAATTCCTATATCGTACCCCTTCGCTTAGCACAGCCGATATGGTTAGTCCATTATCGCACTTCCGTCGCTCACTTATTTGTTAATAGAAAGTATAGAATCATTCAATTTAATCTCGATAGCATTCAAAGTTTCAATCATGATCAATAACATGTAATATATAACATTCAACTGCATTGTTTTTAAACATCAATACTTTGATTTACAATAATACATTGATATTTGCTTCGCCACTTTTGCGTTTGTTGAATATAAAGACTTTTTGAATATTTAAGCTACAGTCAATATCTTTCATAGTACATCATTCAAAACAAATATATCTTTTTGAAATGTATTTCATTATATAAAGTCTTGCGCTTCAAACACTCTTGCCACGCACTGCAATAGGTTCTCTCTAGCCGCTGTCAATCATGCCGCTGCGCCATTAACAAGGCCGAATCGATCCACACCCTTATTATTGCAACAGAGCATACACGTTCATTCGGAACGATGCTCTAGCTTGTCATGTATCACATCCGCATAGTCCACTGCATGAAAGCTGCGCCGCCAATCGATAGGGAGACCACTCTGACGCGTTGCCGGAACCATCCAGTTGTCCGGCTCAGAGATCCTACTTAGAACCATTGAACCCGGAGTTCTCATGGAAAGAGGGCTAGGGGAAGCACTTGAACCTCTAAATCTCCTCCAGAATATCAATACTCAAACGCGGTCACATATGCCCAAGTAATTATCAGTCTTATTAAATCAAGTTTCTGATATATCAAAACTATATAAGTCCTCCTGCTTCAACTAAGTCAACATCCTTTACTATCGAATCCTATGTCTGCTGTATCCGCACGTACAGTGATAAAGGTCGCCGTTGGCTCCAAGACAATTCCTATTGCCGTGGCCGAATATGTTTGAGGCGACGGCTGGAAACGCCAGATTGACTCTATCGATATATCCGTTCTTCAGAAGACGGTAGACAAAGTGGCAACGGCGGTCACGGGATCCAATTTGGGGTTGACAAAGAACGAAAAGGACCGCACAGACAGGGTTGTAGTACATTATGCGAACGCCAGAGACACGGTCGGAAATCCGGGTGCTAATCCTATAGCAGTTCCAGTCTAGAAGATCCTCGAGTCTACTCCACAATTACTGGCGAAGGCAATGCCGGAAAAGAAATATTTAGGAAACACGTTCCTTATGATCCAAGTACGGATCCCGTAAGTGTCTCCATCTGCGTTACACTTCTATTACCCCATTGATATTTAGCAGTCTTCCAGTGGTTCGAAGTAGCATGGGAGTAAGCGTGCGGAATTAAATGAGAGCTTAGTAGTCGATTCAATGGGTACTAGCACTCGTGATAATAGGATGATGTTTTGGGTGAATGCAAAACCTTGTGTAGAACGAGATTGACACGGAACCAGCTTAGGACGTACATTACAAACTATCTCGATCGTTAGAAATGAAAATTTGATTCAATTTAAGAATGTCACCAAGAATTAGCATTTTAGATGATGACTGAATCATAGAGATCAGAAATAGAAAATGGTCGCTTGAGCACTCCTATCACGAATTTAATCACATACTGTTATGTCTTCGACACCGCTTCCAGGGGGGAATCATAGCGAAGATAGGGATGTTGTAGCGCCTCCTCTGCTGTTGGTCTCTTCGTATGATCCAAGACAAGCACGAATTCGATAAAGTCCAAGAGCTCTGGAGACACCTTTGGAGCAGATATATTCTCGAGCTCTTGACGCAAGGTACCAACGGTGATGAATTGCCTCTCCAAAGAATCGTCCTGATGCCTGAAAGTGCTCGTTTCGAGATATTCTGCCAATGCAAATTCTTCTTCATATTTCGAGTCGACTGGTGCCTCTATTGGCCCAACAAGCCGTCGTATTTTGGCGATGCACCAGGCTTCCGTCAGATCTTGAACGATCTTATCGTGCGGGCCGAAGATGGTGGAGTGCGACAACCAGTGCGCAAGCTTTACTGTTAGCCAATGAACGCTATGAAATCGAGGCTCTGTTATACCGTAATCCCAAATGACCATACGTCCGAAGAATGCCAGACACCCAAACCTCTCCATACCTCGGGGGCACGGCACTCAAGACTCTGGAGACGCATTACGTTATATCCATCCTCGAACACTGGCATATTTAGCAAGGCTAGCAATTAGACTGCTAGGACTCACTATTTCCTAGGACTCCTACTTTAACGGTAGGTAAAGGGCTATCAATACCAGAAAGGAAGATATTATTCGGGTTAATATCTAATTAGTCAGTAGTTGCTACGAGAGGAAGAGATCATGTGCCGACCGGTATGAATTGCGTTGTACTGTGTCTTGAGAGGAGCAAGTGCCGACAGTACTGATCTAGAGATGACTTTTGGGAGGACAGAATTTCGTCGAAACCGTTTAGACGGCACTTGCCATAAGTCGTACTCCATCCACTCGAAGACCATACCAGGCGGAGCTGTGGCCGTCTCATCTGCTTGCGGCGGATCTTCACTAGAATGCAGATCGCGTTCAAGGATGTCATACTGACTGCGGATGTACGGGCTCGAGCGAATCCCAGGAATGAGGTAGTTATTTCGTTCTCGCCTTAAGGCCTTCTTGGTGGGCTCCAGTGCTGTTTTGACCACCGCACTGGATACTAGTAAGCTAGCATATCGTATGTTGCAACGGTCAGCATAAATTACAACCCCGATTTGATCGTGAGGCTATCCAGCACTTGTGCTTTGAATACCGTTGGCGCATGGAGTGCATTCAGGAGGCGATATGTTGCATAGCGTCCTCGGAAGACTTGTCCTGTGCTCAGTATCATCTCTTCAGGCATCGTCAGCAGCTATGCATATGAGGTATTTCAAAGAGAAGCCGCGGTGCCAAAAGGTCTGATACCACTACACTGAATCATGCTGCTACGAGTATTCGAATGAGCACGAAGTTGTAAAGCAATTTTTCAAGCAAGATTCGCTCAAAGATGCTAATATGACTTCTTACCAGCCCGAGGCTAGCCCCGGGCCAGAAATCAGCCCACAATGTTGTTTGAGGCTGTTTAAGCAACATCAATTCTGCGGACTGCCTCCCCGAAATGCCGCCGTGATGCATTGCAAAGTTAACTTAAAAATTTGTATAATCAATATTTGGCAAAAATGAAGGATTCTGCGCTCAGGTGTGCTGTCTCAGCCTGTACTGAGCTCGCGAAGTACTCGTAGAGTAAGCAGAGCTAACTCGAAGGGGCTTAGCCCCGCACGTCTAAGGTCCTGAGGCAAACACATTCTCGTTGTGCCACCCTACCTTGACAAATTGTGCCTCGCAAATGAAGTATGCACAGAACTCGGACAAGGGTACCTTCTATCTGGGCAGCACACTACACGAGCCCTGCACTCTACAGGCTACTGTACAATTCTCCAAGCGGTAGAATCCATGGTTGAGTTACGCATCATGTTCATGACAGGCACACATGAGTCTCATCCGTATCCTAACGGCATGTCCAGAATAAAATCGAGGTGTAGCATACGTCTGTTCGGGCAATAATTGCTAGCTCCCATGCGAATTTGGGCAAATTGGCTGTATTGTGATGCAAAGGGCTGGAGCTAACGGTCAGAAACATGAAGTGATCAATTGATCACTGTCCAAAATATGGTTTGATGCGTCATTGCAAGGTAGTTCATACAAACTTAAGTTCCATTCTGTAGTTGCAACTGCATTGCACACGCTCATTGTTGGGTGCTTTATCTCCTGCTCCGGGATACATCCCAAATCTCTGAAACCTTCCTTTGGTCAGACCTGCACACACAAGTTCTACTCCCTAGTCTCGCCATTGGATCATGGCCACGCCCGGTAATTACATGATGCTGCAGGATGATGAAGGGTATAGCTCCTTTCGGAAGGAGACGTATCCTCGCTATCACTGGTTTTGGGTACGATATGCTATGGCTTTCCCCAAATATTCTGTACTTCTACTAAAACCGGGTTATACAGGGCCAAACCTTGGGTCCTGCGGATAAATTTCCTCTGCCATCCATATCAGTCCTCCCATTAAGCATAGCGATTTGCGTCTTGACCACCTATGTACTCCGGCCTTTTCTACGCCATCGGCCCAAATGGACAAGGCCGTTTGTCCAGGAGCTCAATGATATGCCAGGAGTATTAGAGTCGGACGCCAAGAAACATCCGGAGCACTCAATCCTCGCTTTGCTGATAGCATGCCTCGCTGGGCTTACGCTGCAGCTAGTAATGGCGATGTATCCAGTTTTCCACATGAAGGCATTATATTTAGCAGCGTCTTGGGTAATACACCTTCATACAAGGAAAGACTACCACTTACAAAGTCACGCAGATCATAGCATGCCTCATAGCTGCCATCGACCGACCAAAGACAGCTCCTGTTGGACTACTCACAATCATAATTGCCGAGTTGGCGACTCAGATTACTCTTCTTGTACATGCCCGCTCCGGGTTCGGGATTCAAGATATCCCTGCAACTTTGGAAATTTTGACAGCGCTTAGTGCCATGACCATCATCCTCCGTATGCCATTACGGAACCCTGAGCTGCCAATGAGAGAGATAAGTAAGCCGTTTGAGTCCCCGACTCATGAGCTTCGGACTCCAGAGGATAACATGACACTTTGGCAATTCTTGACCATATCATGGATGTCACCTCTCATAGCCTTAGCATCTGCAAGGCAGTTGAACGATGAAGACGTCTGGAGTCTCGGCTTTGAATTTCAACACCGGAAGTTACATGATAATTTCCGGGACTTACAAGGCTCTGTAGTGAAACGACTCCTTATGGCGAATGGCATTGATTGTGTGATTACGACATCCCTTGGAATTCTAGAATTAGTAGCAAGTAAGTGAAAAGTAAATAAATTTGTAACTGCGGGATGAATCAGCTGATTTTTGAGATAGATTACGCTGCTCCTGTGCTACTACAAGGGCTACTTCGTTCTATGAAAGGCTCTGACGCACTCAAGACTAATGCCGTTGTATATGCTGTGCTACGGTTGGTTGTCCGACTCATTGGTGCTCAATCATATGCCCTTGGCCTTTGGTTCAGTAGACGCGGTTACGAGAGATCAAGAGGGGAAATGATTACCATGCTTTATGAAAAGACCTTGTCCCGCAAAATTATTGGTGCCCATGCACAACCGGCAGAGAAACCTGACGCAGACGTTGACGGATCTCTGTCAGAACCAGCAAAACCAAAGGCCTATCCCAAGATCCTCTGGAAGAGGCTGTCTGCTTGGATGCGTGGTTCATCGCGTCCAAAAAAGATTCCACTGAAACAGCCAGCGTCAATGGGCAAGATTCTGAATCTAATGCGGTAAGATACTCGATGTCTCGTGATGATAATTTTCTGATTTCGATAACAGCAACGATGTTTATGAGGTTGCACAGAGGTTAGGCTTCTTCCTCCTCCGTAAGTTCTGCGCTGACAACGATATTATTAGGTTTTGGGAATTTCCATCGCTCATTACCAAACCACTTGGGTTGATATTGTCCGTCGTGCTGATATGGAGGCTCATCGGATGGCCTTGCTTGATAGGTGTTTTGACAGTGATTGTAGCTCAACTAATAAACGCTCTAATCACCCGAATGATGTTGCGCTGGGAAAGGAAGCGCAGGAGCGCTACCGATAGCAGACTTCAGAAAACCAACCAATTTGTCGAAGCCATTCGGCATTTACGTTGGTACGGATGGCAAAATTATTGGAGAAATCAGATAATGGAATCGAGGCAGCAAGAATTGCGATATCTTATGATCGCTAGGATTTGGGGCATCATGATCAGCTTCACTAACACATACGCCAGTGGTATGTTTCCAGTCGTTGCTTTCTATGCATACACCGCCCTGGCTGGCCAACCATTGCGAATTGAAATCGCTTTCCCAGCTCTCGAGTTGTTTAGCATGCTTGAAAACAGTCTTCGTGACATTCCCGGCTTGATCACTGTGCTTTTGAATGCCTACATTGCTGTCGGCCGCATAGAGGACTTTATGAGTGAACCTGACAAAATTGACAAGAAGGAAAAGAAGATGCCACAAGTCTCAGAAGAAGCCCAATTCATTCTACAAGATGCTACTTTTGCTTGGCCGGGCACCTCTCGCAGCGTACTTCACAACATCAACCTTAGCTTTCCCATTGGACTAACAGTTATCTGCGGCAAGGTCGCTGCAGGTAAAACAGCTCTGTTGCAGGCTTTACTTGGTGAACTTGACACGCTAAGCGGTGACGTCGTACGACCAGATGAAATGGTTGGGTATTGCGCCCAATCTCCTTGGCTGCAGAGCATGAATATAAGAGAGAACATCCTCTTCTCGTGTCCATATGAGGAGGCTCGCTACAAGCAAGTGTTGAATGACTGCGCGTTGAGTCAAGATCTTGCTAGCTTCAATCATGGTGACCTGTCAAATATTGGAGAGAACGGCATTGGACTGTCTGGTGGGCAGAGAGCCCGCGTAGCACTTGCCAGAGCGGTGTACAGCCAAGCGCGAGTTCTTCTTCTTGACGATCCTTTGTCGGCGTTAGATCATCACACTGCAGAGACGATTATTCGAAAATGCTTTGGGGGTTCCTTGCTCAAGAATCGGACGGTTGTCCTCGTTACCCATCGCACGGAGCTATGCCATGGCTTGTCAAAGCAGACTGTCGCGGTTTCCGAAGGCCAAGCTCGGATTCTCAACTCCGATGCTTCGCTTTTAAAGGATTTCAGCAAAACACAATCGCACGAGTCTATTGAAAGTACGAACCAAGAGGGTAACGGAGAACAGGACGAGCTCGACGTCCCGGATAAGTTCATGGACGACGAGCATAGAAAGCATGGTGGTGTCAAAGCTTCCGTCTACTGGGAATACATCAAAGCAGGAAAACTCAAATGGTGGGCCGTCTTACTCTGCCTCTTAGCAGTGTATCGCGTCATCAGCGTTGGGGAGACATGGTTCCTCAAGGAATGGGGTGAGGCCTATGATAGATCTCCAGCAGAAAGCTCTTCCGGTTTCTTCGACAGGTTACCGTCTCCTGAGGTCAATATCACACCATGGCTACTCGGGTTCTTTCTACTTGCTACTGCTCAGGCCGTCATGCTGATCATTTCACAAGGCTTTATGCAGGTCATTATATTCTCGGCAGCAAGCCAGATGTTTAGAGACATCATGGGCAGTGTGAGCCATGCCACTTTTCGCTTCTACGATGTTACGCCTATTGGTCGATTGATGAATCGATTAACCTCGGATATCGGTACTGTTGATGGTAACATCAGTCAGCAGTTCAATGATGTTGCTTGGATCTCAATATATTGGGCGTCTTCACTCATCGTCATTGCGTCGATCACCCCTGTGTTTCTGATATTTTCTTTAGCTCTAACTGCTGCATTCGTGTTTGTTTTTCTGCAATATCTGCCTTCATCGCAGAGCCTGCGGCGACTAGAGGTATGTACATGATTCGTTCTATGGATCAAGTGAAATTGGGTAGAGCTAAGTCTTCGAATGTAGATGGTCTCTTTAAGCCCACTGATGTCAAACTTCGGCGCCTTGCTTGAGGGTTTGACGACAGTCCGAGGTAAGTGCACATTACGAGAACGCAATTAACCGCTTACATCTATCATTCCAGCCTTTTGTGCCCAGAATCGATTCCAAGATAGGGTCATTACTGTGGTAGACACATTTCAAAAGATGGACCATTTTTACTGGTAAGTGGCCTTGCTACAGTTTTACTACCCAACACCAAGGTTATGGCTATCCACTCGTCGTCAGCTTCGTTGTCTTCTTAGATAAGCCCTGTGACTATTACTAATGTCGTCTAGGAGTCTCCAAGCTTGGATTACGTATCGCTTCGACATTCTGTCGGCTTCCTCTACGCTTGTTCTCACACTACTCGCAATTCATACGAATTTGACTCCCGGCCTAACAGCGTTCGCTCTCACTGCGTCATCTGGCTGTAAGTCGAATGGGCATTCCTTCCTACCGCAATAGTCTGACCACGTTGGCAGTCGTTTTTGCTACACATGTTCTATGCCGTAAATACGGCGACCTTCAGATGGACTTTGTTTCCGTAGAGAGAGTGGTTGAGCTGCTGCACTTAGAACAAGAACCACCAGGAAATGTTGACCCGCCAGCCTGGTGGCCCTCGTCTGCCGGAGACATTGTTTTCGAAAATGTCACCATTCGGTATGCGCCGCATCTAGATCCAGTCCTACAGAACGTGTCTCTGCGTATTCCCGGAGGGTCTACTACTGCTATACTTGGACGAACTGGGTCCGGTAAAAGCACTCTTGCTCTTTCTATCCTCGCCACAGTCGTTCCTGAATCGGGCCGAATTCTGATCGACAACATTGCCACCTCGGCTGTCAATGTCCAAGCACTACGTAACCGCATAACATTCCTTCCCCAAGATCCCGTCCTCTTCCCCGGCACCATGCGCCAAAATCTCGATCCCCTTAAAGAACACTCTAACGTCGACTGTGAAGCCGTCCTCGCTCGCGTCTGCGGCGATTACGAATGGACGCTGTCTACTCCGATCGATACTGGTGGTAAGAATTTAAGCCAGGGACAACGACAACTTGTAGGACTGGCGAGAGCGGTGTTGAGGAGGAGTGCTATCATTATATTAGATGAGGTATGTTAATTTCAATGAGCTAGTAGCTTCTTTTTAATTCTTGTAGTCCATTCATCTTTTCTTTAGTCATCTGTCTACACCTCCACTTTTGGCCCCTTTGAGCCGCTTCGACTCCCTTCTCTCCTATCTCTTTCTTCACCGTTATGAACCTTCCCAATGGCTAATCCCTAAACCTCAGGCCACCGCCTCCATCGATCACGCAACCTCCCTCCGCATCCAGCAGGTTCTCCGGGAGGAACTATCATCCAGTACCGTCATAACTATCGCGCACAGGCTGGAAGCGGTCAAGGATGCGAATTTTCGGGTGGTACTTAGGGAAGGTAAGGTCCTGGAGAGTGGGCCTGCTTCTAATATCGACTAATTGAGGGCTTCGGCTGGTGAAAAAGAGCTAAAGAGCTAGAGAGGTGCATGTTTGAGAAATAGATGAGCTAAATTTCCACTCAATCTTTTTGCAGAAGCACTAGCGTAGAACTACGGCTTTTTGCTTTAGACCTCGCGAATTCCGCTCATTTTAAAATATGTAAAGACTTCCAGACGATTAACTCATGCCTCTTTATAGTAGTACAGCTGTTCGCCTTCATATGTATTTATCTTGCTTCTCATCTTGTCACACAGCATCCGTGCAGGTGAATTGACATGAAATCTTCTCCATTTGACTTGGCTTTCCAGACTCGGCCCTTCCGCTGTCATTCCTTTCGTCAACGTATCCAGGGTAGTTTTGCCATGCACTTATTCAAAAGCCACGAAAAACTATCCTTTGATTATATTTCCTGGAGTATTTCAGAGTGGTGAATTGTAAGTAGATGACAGTCAAGCGGATGGAATTCTGAGGGGTACACAAATACGTCAGTGCTGAAGTGAACAAGGTGGCAAAATAGGTGATATTCATTTGCCCCAATGAAACATCCACCTTGTGAATGCAGACAATACCACTGCCAGATACTCCGCCGTCTTCCTTTCTCAACCTCAGACATTCATCACCGGCTCCGTTTTCTCTAGTACCTAGTTCCTCCTCTGCCATCTTTAATCTAGCACTCTGATCTCTACCAACTTAGCGGCTATGGAGTCCCATAACTCTCACAAAGAAATTGTTGATGGCTTGAAATCAAGGTGTGGAGAGAAAATCCAAGCTATTAGTTCTGCATACTCACAGTTCGCAAGCGATAGTTCCACGCCTCAGGAATTTTTCACTTCTGAGACCTTCGGATCGGCGCTTCATAGAAAGAACTCGGAGAAGCCAAACATGTCGCAGATTTCCGCAGACTTGAAGCCGTTTCCGTTCATGACGCTACCATTCGATATTCGTCGCTTGATCTATGAGGAGCTATATCCGACAAAGCAAACCATCCAGTTCTCACAAATGGACAGAAAAGCGCCTAGCTTTCCTACTACAGGTGTGTACAAGCTTCCGAAGGCCAGCACAGGATTTCTCCGGACCTGTAGACTGGTCAACGATGAGGCATACGATGTCCTCTACGGCATGAATAAAATTGTGTATTGGCCGAAACTTGAAAACTTGATTTGGAGTGCCGCAAACGATCGGGTGTCTATCAACAGCCTACCACCTTCAATCTGCCAGAAAATCTCGGAGTTTCATATCAACTTGGACGGCAAAATACACGTTCTCGAGAAGTTGTCACTTCTCAAGGCCTTGCCGTATTTCCCAAGAGTGCTGATCACGGTTATGATACATCTACGTGAAGACTTGCGCCGTCACAATCCACAGGGCCACCCAAGATATTGGCTACTGCGGCGGCTCCAGACGGACTGCAAAGAGATTGGACGTGCGAGGGCAAAGTCAGGTCTCACGTTGTGGGATGATCTAGAAGAGCCAGACGCCAAACGGATGTTAGAGCGCGCTCTGCCCGAAGGATATCAGAAAGGGGTTTGTCTAGATATGAGGGACTGGTGGAAGGAGAGTGACGGTTGGCGCAAGAGGTTGTGGTTTGATTACGGACTGTAAGCGATTCGCCCATACTCCATCAAATTTCCGCTGTCATAAACGACTGAGGAGTACAAGCATTGTATTTGATGCAGGACCTATGAAGCTAACGAACGAGAAGGATGTGACACTCAGATGGTCAATTTCTGCTTGCGGTTTGCAAAGGGGAACGTGTCCAAATCTGGACAAGGAGCATGAGCCTCGGAAGTACGCAACAGTCAAATGGTTCTGGCAAGCCCAGGACCATTTCCGCTGGAACTTGGGGTGCTGCAAGCAGATTGATTAGCTTGCTATTACCTTCGGATCCAGATCATAAATGTCACATTACAGCTCTTTCAAACAGCGGCTCCTACCATCCGAATGGCTCTTCCACACCTGTCTTGACCCAGCCCGCAAACCCAACCATCCCCCTCCCGCCCCCACCTCAAACACAACTCCCCTCCCCCCTCAAACTCATAACCACCAACCTCCCCTCCCCCTCCATCCTCCTCATCCCCAACTCCTTCTCATAAAACCCCTCCCCCCCTTCCCCCTTACTCGTAACCAACAACGCCCTCCGCAACTCCCCCTTCATCCCCTCCAGCACCTCCCCCACGCACCCAACCAACCACTTCCCCAGCCCCTTCCCCTGGTGCGCCGGCAGCACGTACACGTCCGTTAGGTACGCAAAGGTGACATGGTCGGTTATCAGTCGCGCGAGGCCGATTTGCTCGGGTGGGGTTTCCTCGGTGGCGGGTGTGGGTGTTGGGGATGGGTGAGGCGGAGATTGGTAGTAGAGGCCGAGGCAGAGGGAGTTGGAGAGGAGGGTGGAAAGGGTGGGGAGGGGGAGGGGTTTGCACCAGTAGAGGGAGGGGAGGGCGAAGGCGGCGTTGATGGAGGGGGGGGAGAGGAGGGTGGGGGAGGTGGAGATGAGGTAGGGGGGTTTTGAGCGGGTGAAGGTGATGGGGGTGTTCATGGTAGAGAGGATGGCGTGGGTGGGTAGGGAGGATGGCGTGGGTGGGTAGGGGGTGGTTGGGGTTTGGTGGTGCGGGAGCGGGAGGCGCTTGGTGCCGGCGTTTGGTGCTGTGGACCTGTGGTGCTGTTTTCAGGGCTGCAGTTCTGAACTCATCGTTCACAATCCTTCTTTTGGGAAATACCCATGGGTTTCTAGCCAACAAGATATGAACATGAAGAGTAAATTTTTAGGTTACAAGTTTAGTCCCTGGCTGATATGTCAATGCGAGAACGATAAATCTCTATTCCACTAATCCTATTCTAATTCTCCACTGATCGTCCCATGAGTCTTGGGATGCATACGCGCTGTCAATTGTCCCCGGGAGGCTTGCTGACTGTAGAGTTGTATCTTGGGTGCAATATCCCGTATTTGAGTGAGGCCTTGAAGGACATCAAACATCAAGGCGCCAACGACCTCATCGAGTTCCTGGGAGTAGCGAAGTCCTACATCCCCTACACCCCAGATGGGGCTTAGACAGGCCGTTGAAAACCATGCGGGCTCCAATGTCCCCAAGCGACAACTAGTCTGGATGATAGCGCCAATACTCCACCCGTCCAAAGCAGATCCAATGTTCAAGCTTCTCAACTTAAACGCTCTCCAGTGGTTATCTTCTTCAGTGGCCCCAAGATTCAAAGTGGTATTGTCATCCGCTCGCTGCGCGAAGCCAAAATCACCCAACACGACATCAGGAAAGCTTTCGTTGTTGCCATCGCCGCGGCTGCGTAGGAAAATGTTCCACGGCCTGATGTCACAATGGGCAACGCCACGCCAACCTGGGGCTACGCCAGTGATTGGCGATGTTGCTGATACAGCGTCATGTATCCCATATTGGAGATAGGCCACAGCGTTGACCAGCTGCTTAAGAAGGCCCCAAATCGCCAGTTCGCCAATCCAGGTGTCTTGTATCCCCATCCTTGTGTCCAAATAGTCTTGCAGGTTTCCATGTTCGCAATACTCCATGTAAAGACTGCCGTCATAGTTTCCATTTTGGTCAACAATGAATGCATCGATATATTCAACAACATTCTTATGTTGAAGCTCACGTAGAATCGACAACTCGCTTTCAGCCTTTCCACTTGCGATGTAATCAGGCGCCATACTTTTCTGGATGATTTTCTTTCCATCCCGGCGACTCTTCACGACAAAGATCCCCTTAGTACATGGACCATAGCGTCCTAGGTTCAGGCCTACTGCCTCATATTGACTTTGTAAAGAGAGGTCGCTGATTGGTGGACGACCAAAAGCCATGACGATAGCCAAGTATGATGGTTTTGGGGAGTGGTGTGTACTAAGTGTTAGTTGACGAGTAGGATTATTGTGCAAAGCCGCAGAATGTTTCTTGCTGTCTCATAAGAGAACAGGGAAGGGAAGCAGACTTTGAATTTATATACAAGGAATCATACTGCCCTTGTTATTGAAGACGCTTTTATCAAGATCTTTGTCATGTAGGCCATCGTCAGCCAGGCTTGATCGGAGAATTATCAGATCCATTGAAAGGAAGCGTCCATGTTTGGGACGTCCTGGGTCTGTAGCATGTGTTCCAGCGGCTACATGGTAACAAGGTCATGTAGACTCCTATTCCTCAAGTGTCAGGTCCTCGACATTTGAAATTCAATGCAAGTTGCTTATTCGTCGCAGGGACTAAGTTTCGCATTCCTTTCCCCAGGTGGAGCGAATATGTTTTTTTGCTATCTAAGAACAAGCACCTTCAGTCTAATTATGCAAGAAGAGGTCAGTGATGCTAACGATGGCTACAGTGGTTTCTGTTTTAACAGGAAGTATCCCAGAAAGACATTGTCCGTGTATTGGAAAGGGAAAAGGGGGAAATCCCCACAATCCTTGATAAATGAAGCTTTGTTAGAGTTAGTCCGAGAGCATATTTAAATGCAGCAAATTCCATGGATGAGACAAAGATTACTATACGATGACATCCGACAAGGAGACAAACGGCAAGAGAACAATGAGATAAAGCTTCGACGAAGACAAGGAACAGCTTAGCTGTAAAAATACTGTCCACAAAGTACTCAATTTCAAGGTTACTACAGATTGGGCGATGGTCTGCCTTCTCTGAGTATGGAAGTGATTCCCAGTCCGTCATCTACGACAACTCCATGAGATAGAATACTAACGTGGTCCTTGACTCAAACTATGGACCAGGCTTATGATATGACTTTTTTGCTGTAGAGAACTATGCATTGTTCGTCGCTGTTGTGGTATATCATAGGTTTGGTGGCATTAAAGGGGACCATGAAGACCTCTTGCTGTCTTGCTGTCGAGTTGTAAAGGTGAGACTAGCCTGATCGGGGCTTGGCCGCTTTAGCGGCTTGGCGGTCGATCAGAAAACACTTCACTTAGCATTCAAAGCTCACCAAGCGTAAATCAACTTGCCTCAACCTCTCACCCCCATCGTCCTTACCTTCACTCATCCACCGTCCCTCTACTTCCCATACAGTGCCTTTGTGTAATATTTGATAGCGAGTCTGTGATAGATCCCTTAGCTTTCTACAGCTCCCTATTTACACCTTAATACTCTATCATCCATGGCTTCTGTAAGTCTTCACTTCACTGCGACAATGATCTCAATATCGTTGCGCCCACGTTACCGAGCTTGGACTGGTTGGCTGCTAACGCTTGTGTTAGCCACGTCCCTACACCTACAACCAAGGTCATCTACCCAATGGCGCAACCGGCGCTCAAGGCTCAGGCCCAGCAGGTGGCGCTGGGGCGAATTTTCTCCCAAATAACGGGCGTGTAGTTCAGGCTGGAGGAGTTCGTATACTATGTGTTGCCGACGTTCGAGGTTTGGCTTACCCCTTGTTGATATGGACATCATGAATAGCTTCTTACTCGAGCTTCCTATAGGGAATCTTAAATCTTTGAATGAGTTAGCGAAACAAGCTCGTGCGGATCACATCATACACACTGGAGATTTTGGATTCTATGACGAGAGCTCCCTGGAGCGTATTGCTGACAAGTATGTACTCCCTCTGGGCAGTAGCTGTTGCCAGCGAAATGTACTGATTCGCCTTTGTAGGACTCTAAAGCATGTCGCGCAATATTCCCCTCTACTTTCAGAAAACACCAAGCGCATAATCCAAACTACACAACCACAACACCTTAACGTCAAGCAGCGCTTCTCTCCGCAGGAGTTAGCATTATCTGAGCTGTCAATGTTTATCAACAAGCAGTATACGCTGGATGTTCCAGTCTACACAGTATGGGGTGCTTGTGAGGATGTGCGTGTTCTAGAAAAGTTTCGATCAGGAGAATACAAGGTCGACAAGCTCCATATCATCGATGAGGCCAACTCAAGGCTTTTGGAAGTTGGCGGGGTTAAACTCCGGTTGCTTGGTCTTGGGGGAGCAGTGGTCATGCACAAATTATTCGACAACGGCGAGGGTAGAACGACCATTGCTGGTGGCCAAGGCACAATGTGGACGACGCTACTTCAAATGGGAGAACTTGTCGATACGGCTAACCGTGTCTATGATCCTACTGAGACTAGAGTATTCGTGACACACGCCTCGCCAGCGCGTGAGGGTTTATTGAACCAGCTGTCGGTCACCCTGAAAGCGGACTTTTCCGTATCAGCAGGACTTCACTTCCGATACGGCAGCTCTTATAACGAGTTCAGCGTCAACCCTACGCTGGATCATTACCGCGGAAAGCTAGCTGCGTCAAAGGCCTCATTCAACGATGTCTGGGAAACTGTCAAGAGTGAGGTTGAGCCAGCAGTGTCTCAGAACGATGCTCAACAGACACTGCTCAACAATGCCCTGGACATCGTTCAGAAGATGCCCACCGTTGCTAACGGCGGCAACCCGTTTGGGGGTTCAGTACCAGGACAAGCGTCTGGGGGCGGAGTCGTGGACGAGAGCGCGTTCAAAAACATGTGGAACTTCAACCTGGCTGATGCGGCATTTGGATACCTGGTATTGGAAATCGATGCTGGACGAATTGGCACCGAAATGAGAGCTCAGGGTTTTAACTTCGCTCATCGAGGTACCGGTGGTAAGCAGAATATGGCGCAGCCCGTCCAAGCTCCATCCCAGGGCGGGCAGGCCAATGCGGTCGTACATGGCGGTAATAACATGGGCGCTGCTGTAGGACCAGGACAGAATCGTCCTCCAGTTGCACCCTCCGCTCAAACTAGCCAGCAGATCAACCAGAATCAGCAGCCTAACCAGCAGCCGCGAAGCCAACAGCCACCTGTCCAACAGAAGCAAGCTGTACCTCCCCAACAACAGCCACCATCCTATCAAGAAAAAGCCGCCCCTGCCCCATCTCGTACTGGTCCGTCACCTAACCCCCCTGCTGCTCCGTCTACTCAAGCCAAGCCTGCTACACCACAGCCTGCAGGAACAAATGTAAACATCCCTGCAGCACCGAAAACCGAAAAGCCTGCAGAAGCCGCGCCTGAGTCACGCAACGGTACCACTTCAAACGACAAAGCAACACCATCGGCGGCGAAGCCAGCTTCGCCCGCCGTTGAGAAGAAGCCGAGTACAGGTCTGTTCGTCCACAATCTTGAAAATGAAGACGCGGTACGGAACATCTTCTCGGATGAAGACAAATGGAAAATCGCGCGTATCGAGAGATACGGAAAGTCAAATCACGTTGTTCATTTCGATAGCCATGAGGACGCTCGCGCCGCGCTGGACCACCAACCCATGGAGCACAAGAAGGGCGGCGGCCCACCACAACCCGGTCAAACTCGTAAGCCGAATGTCAAATGGTTCGATGATCGCGGCCCACGCAACAACTACCAGCGTGACAGCCAAGGCGGGCAAGGAGCTGGTGCGTGGCAAGCGAGCAATCGAGGAGGAGCCAACGCCGGTCCTCGAGGAGGCTACCAGAGTGGAGCTAGCGATAGCGAAGGTGGGCGTGGCCGGGGAGGTTTCGGTGGACGCGGGCGTGGGAGAGGAGGTGAGAGAGGAGGTAGGGGAGGCCGTGGTGGCGGTAGGGGTAGCTTTAACAACAAGGCTACGAGTGGCGAAGAGGGGGGTTCACCAGCGGCAACATCATCTACACCAAAAGAAGGAGCAGGAAACGCTGCTGGGACCGAATCGAAACTGGCGGAGAAGCCTGCTGCGGCCAAGGAGTCTTGATCGTCTTTGGAACTCAGAAGCAAAAAGCACTTACCCTTTTCCCAGGGCATGCTGGTACTCCGATGGTGCCAGTTTATGCCAACCATGTTTTACCAACTTTTCCTTCTGTCCAGACACTAATACGGGGCTAGACCGGTAAATTGTCTGTCTGGACGTGTTCGGAGCGAGCATTATGCTAAGGAAATCATTAGACTCCATGGTGGATTTTGCATTCTAGCTATCATGGGGATCATCTGAGCGAGATGGTGGCCGAGTTCAGAGCTGGAAATACCTTTGTGTACGTTAACTTGGTTTGAATCTTTTTAGCAGACCTGGTGTATTCTAGTGAAAGATGAGAAAAAAAAAGAAAAAGTAATCTGAGTGATCTCTGAGTTGTTGTGCGTGAAGGTGATAGTGAGAATGCTGTGAGGAGTGGTCATTGTTGGTGGTTTTCGTTTAAAATCTGCTCTTGTAGGCGAAATTCTAGATTCGGGCTCGAGTCACTCTGGAAGAGATGTACAGTACCTGGCAGGCCACAGGCATGAATTCGGCACCTTGACTTTCAAACCGTTATCGGGGAGTGGAGTGAAGGTTTTTTTTTTCATTTGTGCGATGTTCCGCGTTATAAGCGGAAACAGGGAGAATGACGGAGGTAATTTTTGTTGATGAGGGGAGTGGGGTTAGTTAGGTAGGTGCGAGGGTGGATATGGTTGTGTGGATGTTGAGTGGGTACGGTAGATTGATGAGGGAGATGGGCGGGAGGAGAGGGGAAGGGGAAGGGGGGAAGATGGGAAAGAGTGGAAGAGAGGGAGGGGAGGGGAGAGAGTGGAGAGAGTGGAATCACTTAGCTGAAATGAATATAATCGAGTATGCATGAGCTAGATGAGCAATCCCATTTGGGGGGAGGGGGTGAGGTTAAAAATCTCTTGTATGGGAAAGGGATTCCTGATAGTTTAAACTCAATTCAGCACGCCTGGCTTCCAAAATCCAGAAGAACAAACAGATGAGAAAGGTCTAGAGGCAAGTTTTCCGCTTTAGAAAGATGGCCACTCCCCCTTTTTTTCCAAACGCAAGAGTGAATCATATGACCCATCTCTGCGCATCACAAACCCATCCATTTAAACCCACGAACGCCATACCCTAATCCCAATCATACACGCACACGAACGCTAAACCATAGGACGAGCAAATCACCCCGTTCAAGCCCTCTGAAACCCCTCCCCTGCCGGCACTAAACCAACCTCCCACAATCTTCCTTCTCAGCGCTAGAAGCAGGACTCGTCCCCAACCCCTCATCCGTGATCCCCGTCGCCGGCCTCGCTAAGGGGCTTCCTCTCTTGATGGAATCAGTGCCATTGTTATCCTTTCTACTACCTCTCCATCTGAAGGGCGGTACTGGGCCCGCTTGGCGTCCTACGTTTGAGGGTCGATCTGGCGTGCCGCTCCTGGGTGATTGAGAGTGGTTCTTGAGCAGTAGAGGTGGCGTTTGCGGTGAGGTTTCGTTTCTTGGTGATGGTGAGTGGCCTGGTTGCGGGCTCCAGCGATGGGTGTCGTAGCCCTCGTCGTAGCGCGGGCTACCGTACTGAAGTGGGGTGCCGTAGCCGTGATCTATAGGTGAGCCATCGTAGTTGTCGTAGCTTCTTCCGTCTTCCCATGCTGGCTGGGTCTGATTTTCTCCGCCTCGGTACTGGTACTCTTCGCCGCGACGCTTCACGGGACTTTCGTCGTAAGGGTCAAAGCCTACCCGACGGCGAGCTTCGCTTCGAAGACGTTTTCGCTCTTGGGAGTCGCCATTGGCGGCTCCTGTGGTTGCGGATTCCGAGAGGAAGAAGGTAAGGAGTTCATCCGGAATGGAGAGGTGGGGAGCTTGTTGGAATTGTTGGAGGGAGAGAAGGCGGAGGAGAGTTTCAAGGAGAGATAACGAGGTACGAATCGGAGGTAAGGAGGCGCGGAGTGGAATAATAGATTGTGGCGAGGAAGGCACGTTTGAAGGGCTTCGGAGCTGGATATGGGAGAGAGCTGAGGTCATTTGCGGATCTACGGAGGGGGTGCGAGACGCTCTGCTGGGTCTGGAGGCGTCGGACTCAGCGTCAGAGTCCTCGGATTCAGTATATACTTCGAAAGCTATCCATTGGGGATCTAGATCTGGTGGAATCCGCCAGGGATCGGAAACATTAGCCAGCTCATGGTGAGGAGTAGATGGCGCTGGCGATGAAGATCGATCATCGCGGTCAAGCCGTGCAACTTGGGATCCATGAAGGTCTTCCCCATTGGTTTCCACTGATTGTACTATACCAGTCACGCTGCCAAGATGGTAGTCCTCATCGTTTTCTTCACCCAGTCTCTGCATCATCCGTCGTGGAGGAACTGCGTTGACATCTCTCTTCAGTAGAAGTACAGGACTGTTGGTTTCGCCCTCTGTGCCGATGTTGAGGATTTTACCCGTGTCAGCATAGAATATTTTCGATATCTCGTGTATTGGTATAGCTTCCCGTATCCCTGCAAGCTCGACGTCCTCGCATGGGCCAGGTTGCGGTTCATCGTCTTCAAAAGTATGTAGGCGATCATCGTCAAGGTCTTCAATAACGACCAACTGATATGCATACTCGTCGGCTTTGGCTTCAGCCTCAACATGCGATGGGAAGTAAGCAGTTTCCTCGGCCAGTGAGCTTGAATCCGGCTGTTCTCCCTCAGTTGTGGCGCTCGGCTTCACTGGCCGCTGTTGGCCTGGCATATTATATAGAGAATCGATCGGTAACCGAACCAACTTGATGTGAGCCTTGTGTATGACTTCCTTCCATGTACTCTCCCTGACATCCTCCTCATTTTGCGGACGAAGATGCCCCATGAAGAGCATGTACATCGAGAGAGTAAATCTAGGACCGATTTGAACTGAGCATGAAGGTGAAACCGAGTATTGTGAATCTCCCGCAGTCAGAAAAGTGCTAGCTTGTAGCAGCCGGGAAGGAGACACTGTTGACGGCAGGCTTGAGGAAAGACTGGCCCCTGAAGCGGTTATTGCAAGGTTGATGAGTGGAACAGCATCCTCGATTCGGTTCAACAATCTCTTGATATCTGCAATGATACGCTTCAGTTCAAATTCATGCTGTGCACTGTTTTTCGACTTTGAGGTTCTACTCCGTACAAGTTCCTCGGCATTGGCTGCAGCTGCCAGACGTTGGCCTAGAGCTTGGATCTCCCATCGGAGAGATTTAGTGAGAGACACGGCAGACTCTAAAGAGGTGTTGCCGCGGGCAGAACTAATTCTGAATTAGAACCTGGCAGTTAGACTGAGTTGACAAGACCTTACATACATCAACTCAATCATGTCAATTGCAGGGGAGATGATCTGTAGCCACCGTATTAGAAACTGTATGATTAAAAGCGGTTATGTAAGAGAAACGATGTATTTCGGAGCGGTTGGTCCGCAGAAAAGGAGGCAGGTTGAATAAGGGACATGCTGTATTGGAGGACAGACCTTAATCTTACTATCCAGACGCTCCTGTAAGTCTTGGAGTTCCTCTTTTTCATTTCCTTCCACTGCCTTTCCAAGGTCAGAAAACCGATCCTCCATCACAATATGTGGACAGTACCTTGAGGAGCCTCGATGATTGCCGCATGGCATAGCCAGCGGTAATGGTTATTCCCGATCTGAAAACCCATCATTAAATAGTCCAGCAGGAGTAAGACTGATTCCATACTTAATCGCATAGTTCATAGCCTGCTGCGTGACCTTGCAACCGTTAGATATGCCAATATCTGCCTTCTCTAGTACTTACCTTTCCTAAAAAGATGTCCATAACGGCTTGGTGTTCAAAACCAGCCACCTAGGACTCGAAGTGGCATCTGTTAAGGAACAAAATATAATCGAGTTCGATCAAAATACGAAATCACGTCAAGTGACGGTATTCTACTTCTTGTTGTAGGTTAGATATGGACATGGCATGTCATGGTGATGGCCGCGCCAAGATTTAGCCGCGTTTGCCGCCTGTTGAAATGGGCAAAACCCACGACCCACACTCAAGTGAAGTAGTTCAAATCTTGAAGCTCAAATCTTGAAGCTCAGCAAATGAAGAACAAGAACCAAAAGTGAAATGAAAATAAAGGTCGGGTTCGGACTTCGGCGTAAAACGTATGTTACTGTGTGATCCGCCTGTTAACTCGACCCTCGTATATGATATCGGAGTGAAGGGAAGCTTCACCTTGGCAACGAGCCGCCGATATACGATCGAGCGAAGTCAGATACCTTAGTCTAACTTCTAAGAGTTAAGCTTCTGTCGTGGCAACGATATCAGGGGTAAAAGGGGCACATCCCAGTGTTGACAGTTGATGATTTGCTGTTAAACTCTGTTTTCGGTCAGTTGCCCTAGATATGTTTGGTCTGATGTGCTCATCATGGACTGGCAATAGGGTAGGGCAAAAATGTCTACGAAGCTCTTAGAAGTTCATATCAGTCAGGTGAAGCTGAAGACCAGATGATCGCGCAGATGAGCATAGTATCTACTATCTACGAGCTATTGCTATTCATCTTCTCTCAATATTTCCTCAAGGTAGGATGTTCCTAGTGTTGATTGATAAATGAGATCTAACAGCTTCAAAATCCTGGCTTCCTAAGAATGTGCATGTCCGACAGAGAGTCATTGTGAGAAATCACAAGGTGTCCACATTCCAACTCGAGCCCCTCCGGTGACAGTTTTTGTGGAAGTATGGCAAGCTGCGTACTTCATCTGTCGAGAGCCTGTTCGCGCTGCTGCTTGGATACCCCGAATAGCGTATATTCTGGTCCGGGGACATAGCTATTAGATTCTTTGTCCAACTTCCAGAAGACCTTCGGCTGAACATTCCCACGTTCCCAGACTGTCTCGTCACTAGCACAGGTCCAGGTGTGTAATTCCTCAGACTTGGGATAACCTGAAGTAAGGAAGAGCAATCTTCCTGATGATCGAAGAAATATTTGTGGATCATTGTAGATTCCTTCCCAGACTGTATGCGCAACTGTTACGTCCAGATGCCCTAGAAAGGTATGGACACCTTCTTTTTCTACCTTGTTGCACACCGCTTCGAAAGACCCTATCTACGTCCAAATTTTCATTGTGCGTAAATTCTCCAGAACACTAAGGTATTCGGACGTTGGGCGAGCATCTAAATAATGCTTCCGTTGTCGATAAGGACTCTATGGGCCGAGCTCAACTGTGCGTATCATGTTCATACGGTTGCTGCCGCTGCCTCTTATAAACCCAACCAAGATTTAAAGACCCTAAATTGTCCGGTAAAAACACTCTTCTTGTAACAAAAATTAAGGTGTTGCTTCAGCGGAAATTTGACGATCCACAAGAAGTAGAGCAAGAAGTTGGTTGGCAAAGACATGTTTTTTGGGTCTCTCCCATCGTTAGAACTTTCTTGGATGAAGAGATATCTATCACCAACCCTGCGGAACACTCCTGCCTCGCAATGTGAATTTGGGCAGATCAATTCGCACTCGAAGACCGTCTCATAGATCTTCTCCAGTAGCTCTCGAGGCAACCTGGTAATGGGATTGGCGGCCATGCTGTAATATAGTGTTTCAGCGAAAGCAGTTCCTGGTTATTGTCATATGGCTGAGCGAGGAACACGCTTGAGGTAGCCTTCAAGATGCCTCTTTCTCTCGGTGCTCGGATATGGTTGCAAGCAAGGTTGTGTGCGAATGCCAAGGAGGAAAGAAGGAAATATAAGGGAGAGGTTTACATGGCTGAAGATATAATATCTAAGTGACTTATTCAACACTTTTCGCGATGTATGTATGCTTACCACTTATGAACAACAATTTCAAGTATGATGAGTGTCTGTCAGAGTCCGAGGGGTCGTCACTGTTAGGGCGGTGTTCAATGACTCGCTAAGGCCTACGCTCATCGATGAGTTATCATTGGTCTATCTGAGAGTCTAACTTCCATCTGTGCCATAGATAGATTCCAGGAAACGGAAGCATCAGTACCTGGCAATCAATGTACAATGAACCGGCAACATTCGGCTACGCTATTTTGTTCCCTATCAATCAATCTAACCATCATGTATACAGGTCCGCATTGCTGTATAATTTGACGGTGTCAACAGCTAATCATCTTGAATTGAAACTCTGTTAGGTCGAGTTCATGAAATTGGTTTGATGCCAAGTTGATGTTATTTGGTGGTTGGAAAACCTTCTGTCATGCTTCTCCGCATATTGTACATTGACTTTTGCTAGGCACTGATGGAGTTGTAACTACAAATAGAAACTTCAACCAGATAATTAAGAGCTACGGTTGGTAATCCTTTAGGTCAGATACTCCCATGATGATAGTTGGATGGGTTTCTGTGTTGTAATAATCCATAGAGTCCCTATTCGGCTACTCTTGAACTTGTTTTGGAGATTGTGCAAACGTAGCACTACAGTTCTGTTCCCGGCCAACCCTTGAACAGAATCTCCAACCGCGTAACACCTCCCGTCCATTTCGTTTGGCCTTTCGCACAAGTCCAGGCAGTTGTCTTCCATTCTTCGAACTTCAATATCTTCCCGAGTCTGTGTTTCGCTACACGCTTCGCGGTATTACGAACGGCCAGATCAACAAGTCCTTTCAGTTTATGTATACCTCCTCGAATAAGTGCCTCTTGCACGATCGCCGTGTCCGTTTGGGTTGTTTCAATCGTAACTTTCTGTAAGTTGCCTAGTGTACAAAACAAGTCGAAGTCCCCGAAATCGAGAGGCGGATGGGAACTAATTCGAGCGTCAAGCTCTATTGTTTTGATCAGGTCTCTACGAAAAAGGCCGATTCCTTTGATGAAAGAGCTTAAGTCGCTGAGCGCTGAAGGCTGTCCACTGAACGTTAGGGCAGCATAGAAGTAAGCAGCGAACTCTGATGATATTTGGCGGTTGACTAGCATCAATTTGAGGACCTGTTGAGCTTGTATCTTGAGACGATGTTTGCATTTCAGTGATGAGACGGCCCCTTGGCTACAGACATAAAACCACCTGTCTAGATGGAATGGCGTTGGGGTTTCATCATCTTCAAGGTTTACGGTCATCGATAGACCTTGACAGACTGGTACGATGAAGCTGCTTTTGAACGGGAAGACCCATTCATAGATCTGGTCGCGAATCTCTCGTGGAAGATTCAGAAAAGGGAATGAGGCCATGGTAGAGGCACTACACTTGTCAGCTCTTTGGACTTTCAATCATAGGAAATTGCTGTATTACCTCGAGTTCTTGATAGCGTTGTAGCAACGCTTGAATTAAGTTCCCCTTAGTGTGGTGAGAAATTTCCCGTCAAAATGGAATGAAAAACGAGACGATGGTCTTTCCAAGATTGTTCTTCTAGAAGATGAGAAGACAAAATTGTAAGACGTGGCAGGCTTGGAATGAATGGTCGAGGATCAAGTAGAATTTGCTGAGCTGACGCAGCAACAATAATATTGTTCAGGAGTGCGGTGGAGTATGACAATAAGATTTTGATTAGACGACTCATGCCACTATTCAATATTGTGTTATGACAACACTGTCAGTTGGTGAAGCAATAAATCATGGACGCAGGTCTTGATCATATTCACATAATATAACATACAAATTTGAGAGTGCTCGGTCTCAACAGAAGTTTCATTGATCATCGTATCGATCCCACTCGTCCCAGTCCCATTCCAAGGGAGACCGACCTGTGGGAAGATCGCCGTAAAACTCGACCACCCCCATCAAATCATTGGGCAACACTCCGCTATTGATCTTGTTGGTACCAAGAGACCTAAATAAGCTGACTTCGAAATGCGGCCCACGCACCCAATGCTGACGACTGCCGGAATGAACAGCGAGAATGTTTCGCCTCGATTCTTCTACGGGTTTTCTCTCGTCCTTGTAGTAGGTGTACCTCCACTCTCCTCTAAATATGTAAGGGCAACCCATGTTGAAATTTTGATCGACCATCTTGCTTTCGAAGAAGTTGTACAACACAAAATCCACAATTCCCATTAGCCGGCATACACCAGTATTGAGCAGTGCCTTACGCACAATACTCATATCCGGCGTGCTGAAAGATATTTGCACTCTTCGCAGGCTCTGAAGTGTAAGAAGCAAGTTGTAAAGACGGAGATGTGCGGCCTTTTCAGCGCTGTAGAGTTGTGGTGGTAGGTTGATCGTTCGCACCATGTTCCTGCGCTGAGGCCCGATACCCTTGAGAAAGAAGTACATGTCGTCCAGTGTGCCAGAGAAGGAAGTGTTACCATAAAAGCTTAGGGCAGCCTCTGTGGAGATCTGGCGGTTGACTAAGAGTAAAGCAAGGACATCGTTAGGACAGTAGCTCGGAAGGAATCTTTGTCCACGTCGGACGGTACGATTGAATACCAGACGCTTCCTCGGTCGGTTGTTGCTAGTCTTTGCGCATGGGCTGACAGCATCGCACTCAAAAACATATCTGTAGATTTGGTCTCGTATTTCCCGAGGAAGATCGAAGAATGTTCTTAACACCATGCTTCTCCTGTCTGATATGAGCCACGAATATCCAAATTTGATTGATGTTATATCTACTAACTTTGATGAGCGGTAGCAGCTTGATTGAGACTTCTCACTACTTGGTAAAGTACCCCATCAAAGCAGCGATGCTCTGCCCTCGAGTATGCGCGCAAAGTCAGACAACAAGCTTCAGGCTGATTGGCTCAAAGGAAAGGACGTTGGTGGTAGCTAATGTTAAAAGACAGGAAGACAGGAAGACAGGATTTCAACAGAATCTGGATCAAATGAGAACATCATAAATAATTCGCTTCACCTATACCATTCATTTCACGGTATAGGTGATGTGTATAAGATTTGCTTCATTGGTTGAGCGCCAATTCATTTGTCCGTCACATGGAGTTACTACAGTAGACACACTATGAGTACTTCTTGTGTTTAGGGTCCACTAGTGGGAGTATCGGACAAAGGAAGCTGAAGGATTATGGAAACACATATGGAAAAGATCTCACTAAGATTCACCTGTGTGCATGCAAGACACGAAGATCTTCCTATGCGAATACGTAGATATTCTGGAAAGGTGATGTGGCTAACAACTGAAACGGAAGTAACATAACACAATGAGTGGTCTGCCGTGTACATTAGACCTGAATTCGAATGAAACAACAGAAATGTTGGAAGCACCGGTACTGTATCAGTTATTTATGAGGTCCTTGACTCTGTGGCAATTTCAAAAAGCCTACCTTCGCTGACTCACATAGGGCATCTTAAGAGCAACTTGACCTTACAAACTTCCAACCTTCCAATCTTCCAAACTTCCAAAGCTTCAAGCCTGCTTTACTATGACTGATTCTTGAAAGGCGGGTTGATCAGTGAAGTGACCGTAAATCGCATCCCAATGGCTGAGTGCAACGAAGTGTTTCATGATTCGGATCTGCAAGAAGAGTACGGTTCATCAAGCTCCAGAACATGGGTTTGCTTGTTCAAAGTTCTTGGAAGTCTTGCTAGAGTAATGGAAAGTATAGGTAAATAAATACCTTGAGAGTACTCCCTACGTACGTTAAATCCGAACGACGCTAGTAAGGATATGGACAAATAGCGTCTATGGATTGCTTTGACTCTTCACAGACGACGGATTTGACCAATTTACCTTGCTTTACAATAACTCCCATAAAGAGCAACGGGACCAGCACTAGACACATAAAAGCGCGGGACAATCAATTTATAGGATAACACTGCGGACGGAGAGCGTTAATTTGAACTTCCGAACCACAGCAGCTTCAGTACTATACAGAGGGGCAGCAAGAAAGGCAAGGTACCGATCACAGACCATAGTGTGGAATCTGTTCACAAACTCCCGTCACTATGTCTGGGCTCGAGTCCTGGGAAGATGACCCTGCGGTTCAAGACGATGAGCTCTCCCGTCAAACGCAGCAAAATCTCCACATCAACGCACAGAACGGGCAAGGCTCAAGGTTTGCACCCAATGCCAACGCGTTTCAGCCGGGAGCCCAGTCCTTTCAGCCGGGGCAGCAATACCAGCAGTACGGGCAATATAACCAGCCTCAGCAGTATGGCCAGTATCCGGCGCAGCAACAATATGGTGGGGCGTACCCTCAATATAGCCAGCAAGCATACAGTCAATACAACCAAGGCTATGGGCAGCAGCCAAAAAATTACAACCAGGGCCATGGTATGCAACAGAGCGGCTATATTCAACAGCAAGGGTATCAACAACAACCTCAACAAAGTCAACCAACGAGAACTCCTATAATCGCAAAACGACCTACGGCGTCAGACCCTCCTACCTCTTCCCCGTTAGCTGCGCTATCTAAACCTGTGGAGCGTAGCGAAGCTTCGGCAGCACCAGTGGTCAAAACACTATCAGTCGGCGGTGAGGGATCCACGCCGAAGACCAAGGTCGTGTCGATAGGTCTCCCGTCTTCCGCGCCGTCAAAGAGCGAGGCACTATCAGCAGAAGATGGAGCGAAAGCCGCTGCGGTGAAGGCAATTGAGAAAACCGAGAAACCTGTTGCATCCACAAATGGCAAAACATCTCCATCCCTCTCATCTGGACGATCTAGCCCTACGGCGGCAGAGGCAAGAGCGGCAGCACGGGAGGCCGATGCGGTGGCCAAAGAGCAAGCAGTAGATGTTGATGAGGAGATATTGGAAGAGGTATATGGCAAGGAGCATGTCAATCTAATTTTCATTGGTCACGTTGATGCGGGCAAATCAACACTAGGTGGGTCGATTCTTTACGCTACTGGAATGGTGGACGAGCGAACAATGGACAAGTACAAGCGGGAAGCGAAGGAAGCAGGCCGAGAAACGTGGTACCTCTCATGGGCGTTAGATCTGACAAAAGAGGAACGATCAAAAGGCAAAACTGTCGAGGTTGGCCGAGGATTCTTCGAGACAGAGAAGAGGCGGTACACAATCTTGGACGCCCCCGGCCATAAGACGTTTGTTCCTAACATGATCGGCGGGGCCTCCCAAGCCGACGTCGGCATCCTAGTCATCTCCGCCCGAAAAGGCGAGTATGAAACCGGCTTCGAAAAAGGCGGCCAAACCCGCGAACATGCCATCTTAGCTAAAACTCAAGGTGTAAACAAGCTCGTCGTTGCCGTCAATAAAATGGACGATACCACCGTTGAATGGTCCCAGGACCGCTACAAAGAATGCACCGAGAAACTCATGAACTTCCTGCGCTCCGTCGGCTACACTAAAAATGACGTCAAATTCATGCCCATTTCCGCCCAAACCACTGTCGGCATCAAAGACCGCGTCCCCAAATCGCTCGCCCCTTGGTACGATGGCCCAAGTTTACTCGAATACCTCGATGACCTCAAGTCCCTGGAGCGCAAAGTCAACGCCCCCTTCATGATGCCCATCAACGGCAAGTACAAAGACATGGGCGCGGTCATCGAGGGCAAAATCGAAGCCGGCGGGATCAAAAAGGGGAGTTCGTACATCATGATGCCCAACAGAGACGAAGTCACCATTGCCGCCCTTTACGGCGAAACCGAGGAAGAAATTCCCCAAGCGGTCTGCGGCGACCAGATCCGCGCCCGCGTCCGCGGTGTCGAAGAAGAAGATATCCTCCCCGGCTTCGTCCTATGCGCACCAAAACGCCCCGTGCATTGTGTATCCGCCTTTGAAGCACAAATCATGCTTCTCGAACTTAAATCCATCCTGAGCGCGGGATTCAACTGCGTGATGCACGTGCACTCAGCCATCGAGGAAGTGACGTTTGCAGCGCTCCTGCATAAGTTAGAGAAGGGAACCGGCCGAAAGAGCAAGAAACCCCCGCCGTTTGGCAAGCAGGGAATGAGTGTTATTGCGCGGCTGGAGGTGATTGGTGGCGCTGGGAGTGTGTGTGTCGAGAGGTATGAGGACTATCAGCAGATGGGGCGTTTCACGTTGAGGGATCAGGTATGTTTGGATTTCCTTCGATCAGTAGTGTGCGGTGAGGGCGAAAGTGCTAATTGTGATGGGATAGGGTCAAACGATTGCGATTGGGAAGATTACGAAGTTGATTACGGATCCGGCGTCCCAGACTTAAAATCGTTTTGCATGGGTTGGTGGGGAAGGTTACCTTGATTGAGGGCATGGGAGTAAACAAGTCGTAAGAGGTCATATGAATTGCTATGCTTGAGGATAAATAGATTCAGGAAACCCGAACGGAGTTTCATGTACAGGACCGGTCTTGCCCTGATCAAGTCTTCGTTATATGTAACGCCTGCCAAGTGCTATCGCATCTCAACCTTGAGCTTAGATCACACTACCAAATTCCCTCATTAACCATCCAGATATCCTCAAAACCCCAAGTCCCTATATATGATTCTGATCTCCAGCCTTTATGAATCAGCAATAGTAGTGTCCCCTTTTTCCCAGTACATCTTGTCCATCAACATTCATGACGCGTCAGGGGCGTCTTCCCAAATAACAAACCTTACGTACGCTAGCTGAACATCTGCCACAATCAACATTCTTCAGACTCGCACCATCAATATATCCGACACTCCAAAGCAGCTCTATTCCTAGAATCCTTCTTTTTTCGATGTTCTATCCCTTCTTGGCCACCCCGCATGACTTCGCCGTCAGCGGTTAGGGTTTTGAGATCCTCCATGTTAGGCTGGTATGAGTAAGGTCTTGGACCGGAAGATTCGTTAAACCGGTGCGGGATCTTGAAAATAGGTAGTTCTTGGGTTTGGTTTGCATTGAGTCCTTCACTATTCTCTAGTTATGAAGGTCGACCGAGGTTTCTTTAAGTCTCGACTGTCGCTTCACAGTCCATTATCTTCGAGACATTATGATCTCTATCAACAGGAGCCCGTCGCCATGCTTTCGTTGTAATCGTCAAAAAACCTATTTCGAAGGCCGCAGTGCGTTGAGAGACAAGGGCTGAGATCCGGAACGCGTTTGGGGAAATTCTGTACTTCGCGGGGAAAAGCTTTTTCCTCATGGAAGATTTGACAGTAGATTTGCTTATGGTAATTGCGGTAGTCCTAGTCCAGGTCTCTTAGTGTGGGATCGTCTTGTGCTCGTTTGGCGTTCGTCCATCCGAACATTTGCGTCTCGCATTTTTATCTTGGAGAGAACGGTAATTCGAGAGAATTTTCGGAAGGCAGAACCATGAGATCAGGTCCTTTGTATTATGTTGCGTCAAATATTTCTTATGGACAGTCTCTTTTCTCTCCAAGGGGAAGTATGTCAAAACCCAAACTCTGACAAAGGAAGTGAGAATTGGGATCCGATGGCTTCTGAGTTGGTGGGGCCGAGAGGCTTAGATGCCGCTGACGTGGGGCAGGGGGAGATCCAAAACCGACAAGAACATTGTTGCGGTGCAGTCGATATGGCGAGATAGTGACTTGTCTGCCTAGCTAGTAGGCGGGTTAGTCTTCGGCCCAGTCGTCAAGTCGCATTTCCTTGACAAATATACACCTCTCCTATCATCAGGTATGCTCAGATTGAGGGTGAAGCCGTCATTTTGCCCATAAAAGGCAGCATTAGACACCAGCTGTGGCAAACAGCGGTTCCCAGATTTCGTTTGACAGGTTATTTCATGTAAGCTCATCAATTTCCGAGCTTCGAATGTGCGGGGGGACCATCTGATCAGAAGGGAGCGTCATATCATATCGTGTCCATTCTTCGTACAATTGAACCTGTGTGACCGCTTGATGCTTTGCTTGTATCAATTCTACATTGCCCAATTCGCCGGGATACACAGAGTAGGTGGTTATGGACTAGCTTCGTATGTCGCTCATAAGAACTCCTGAGAACTCTCGCACACTGGCTGTCCGTCTATGTAGAACATGAACGCCTTTACGTCGTAGGTATTGTTCGTCACACAAGGAGAGAACAAATTAGGAAATGCCATTTCCCACCACTTCCTAGGATCAATTTCAGGGAACTTCAAAAGAAGGCTGCTGAAAGCGTCCCCGTAAGTGTCGAGAGAACCGACATGAGAATGGCCCCTTTGTAAAACAACATCTACGGATAACCTTGTGATATAGTGTCTTACACGAAATGTGAGCTGCGACAGATGCGGGTATTGTTTGCTGAGTAATGCTCTCCAATCGCTGAGGCCATCCAAACTCTCAAAGACCGAGTCCTCACGGTAATAGCCAAAACGGATTTCAAACACAGCTTTCCTAATATATGTACAGGCTTGAAGGTCCGGATATGACAGGAGACGCTGTTCATTGGGGTTGAAGGATCCGTATAAAGGGTTATGTATCAGACACATGAGCTGGAATGTATTCTTTGAATAGAGAAGTGACATTGCCTCGTCATGCACGGATTTGCATGTGCATAGTATAGCAGTGTCGATGCTTCCCTGATTCTTCCAGTATGTGTGTCTTGTGCTGTAACAAGGACAGAACATAAGCTCGAATGAACTCGGATTGACGAGAAGCTGGCAATAAATCTGGCATCTGAGTTCGGTAGGAAGCTTGAGAAAGTGAAATCCAGTCGGTGAAGCGGTATTTACCGTGACGTTGGGTGTGGAGATTGATGGAAGAAAAGAAGCTTGAACGACATGTTTGTGGCCTATACTTTGTTAGTTTTGCAAGTATGATTGCGAAGATCGAGTCCATGCCTGCTTGATCAGACGTGGTTGTATTGAATGCCATCGAGGCAGCGGTATGAGTCTGGACGAAGATGCACCCAGTAGTAAGTTAGTACGGTGTATGGGGCCGTTATCGACAAAGTTGCCAAAGCACGAGGTCGCTATTACGGCAGATACAGAATCACTAATATCTGTGCGGAATGTTTGCTTTGACCGTATTCTCTGTAGCTGTATCGACCGCTTCGATGAGGTTGTAGCCTTGTAAGACATCCGAGTTATCGGCAGACGCGTCTAACAGTCGCACTTTGAGAAATCGCGGGTTCATTTGCCGCCAGCTTCTTGTAGAGAGCTCCACCAAAAGGAAAGTGCAAGATAACTGGAGTCTAGTTATCCATTGTTTAAGTAAATTTCAGAAGCTTATTTGATTCTTTTATGTACAAGACACACTCTACTACATCTTTCGGAAGAGGTCAGAAACTGTACTGCAAGGTCCTGGCCTTTCTCCATGTACACAAAATGCCGGAGCCAACAACCGATGGAGACGCCCTCAAAGCCATTCCTTACGACTTTTTCTAATGGTGACGGCTCTTCCACGACTCGACCACTGCCGCCGATGCCCCATAGTGTCTCCCCCAATGGCTTTACGGCTAAGAGATTCGTTATTCAAGGCAACGCCGTTAGGCTGTTGAGCTTTTTAAGGGTACCATACCTGGCAAACTCCCAAACGCGGATTATATGTCCATAGTGTTGGTCAAGCATTTCGACAATAGTGATTGATGGAGGCAGCTTAGCTCTATTCCATGCTCGTACCCTGCTAGAGCATGGGCTGTTGGGGCTTGCCATATTGGACCTTGCCTCTGCTAATGCCTTCACTCAATTGAAGTGCAATGCGCAAAGAGGCCCTAAGCGCATGCATCTTGGGGGTGCAAGTCAGTGTCACAGTGTCGTCCAAATCCAGCGTGCTGGTTGTTATACTGTCGGGAAACTTGGATGCGTGCACATTCTGTTCTGTTTCGCTGGCGTCGTTGGTTGCACTCATGCCATCGACATAGCTTTAGAAGAATGGGGACGAACATTGGGCATCAACACGTCAGACGCGTTCATCTATGCTCAGGCAGTAGCAAAGTTGGTCCTGATCTTACAAACCTTGCGGCCTCTGGGTCGTCCACGGGCCAGATCTGCTATTAGATATGAGACTATGTATTGACCTGTCTCTTGTCGTAGCGTCACGAGATGGTAGGGTATTGACGAGAGTTTTCCTGCGATATCCGCTAAGGATTTTGATACAAAGTCATGGAGAGCCGTGAACGATGAAGTGAATCAGATGATCAGTCGGAGAGCAAGACGTTCAGTACTTAAAAGGTTTTAGTGTCAGAATCAAGTATTTCGACAGCTATTGTCTGATTGATTGATGAAATAAACGGGTCAGACAGGCAAGACCCACAATAGCCTAATAAAAGTGTTTTCCTAAGGTTATTGAATCTGTGGTTTTCGAATTTGGGTTGGCCAAGATTTGACATTACGGGCTCATTTATCAAACCCCCGTCGATGGTTTGACTTGTAGAATTTTGTGATCTCGTTCATTCGAGTATTTAAGGAGAGGAGGTGCGTCTTAAGGTCATAAAAGAGATACAGCATATCGTCGGCGAACCAAAACGTCCAGTGGCTGCTTGCTCGGGATTTTTGAAAGAGATCCAGAAGCAGCAACCACGACATGAACAGTATAAGTAACAGCATGAAGATGAAATTAGGAATCATCAACCCTTTCGCGCTTCTGGAAAGCGGATGAATCTTTGAATTGACTCTACTTTCGGAACCGGTAATAGAATACGAATCGCTGCCGGTAATATAATTTGATGTCCCATGGAGAAGTCTGCTGCCCCTAGTTTTAGCTTGTGCACAGCATATGGGCGTAGGCAAACCAAGGGGGAGCTTTCAGCACTCCTAATATCCCCGAAACGTGTCACCAGACTGACACGGTTGTTTAGTGTTGGACTAAGTACTAGAAAGATTAAGTCGGCTCAAGTCAGCGTATGTGCCAAAATCTCAGAAGAACCATCCGTCAAGCAGGCCTTGTATAAACCAAGTGGTCCCCCGCAGTATCAATATCCTTCCTCATCCGCACCTTGTTGATATATGTGACGACTTCGAGAAGGATCTTTCCGCATCTCTTGTCCCGAACCCGTGAAACCAACTGTTACATATGTCAGTCGCATGCACTTCTTGATCAGTAGCAGTATGACTGCTTACCCCTTGCATTTACACCATCAGGCGTTCTGAACATACTTTCCTTCTTTGCTACTTTGCCAGTCTTTCCTTTCGTTGCGAATTCCTGCCACTTGTTCTTCCCAGCTTCCAGTTCTTTATTAGCTTTCACTTTGCGGGGCACCTTCGGAGGTCTTATAGGCCCGTCGCTAACTCTGCTCGGTTCTTTCTTTGCTTGGCTTGCAAGTGCAGGGTTGATATCTGCAGCCGCCGATATCACGTTGGAATTGAAAGGGATTGTCGGCGGGGTCGGCGTCACTGGGGTACCATCAGCCTTACGCTTCTTGGACTCGTTGGAAATTGGTTTGATGTCATGAGCGGAGAGCGTCTCTGTGGTGGCGTAGGACTTGAACGTTACGATGTAGACCGGCTTGCTGGAAGATCCGGTAATAGATGTAATCCTTGCCGGGTAGAAGGACTTATCTCCGGTAACCCACTTCGCAAGGACAGTGTCGTTGACTGAAAATGCAGTAGGGGCCTGAGGTTCTTCGATCGGACTTTGGGGGGTAGCCGTTTTGCGATAGCCCGCCTGGAAAGCTGGATGATTCTCCTTGGACCATTTCTGCTTCACAGGTGGTGGAGGTGGCTTCTTTATAGGGGCTGGTGCTGAGGCTGGCTTTGGCTCTGCGATCGCGATGTCGGTGAGGGAAATGACTTCTTCAAGCTCAGTCTTGAGATTTTGCAGCTCAGCATTCTCCGGATCTGCCTGAAGACTGAACTGGACAGTCTCGAGCTACGGGCGATATGTGTCAACGCAATGCAAAATCAATCAGTAAGTTGCTTACCTGCAGTTGATACTCCTTCTTCTCCGCCTCCAATGCTAGTATGTCATTGCTCATAGTGACTGCTGATCTAGGGGGGGTATGAATGATAAGGGTGCTACGGAGTACACAAGAAGAGACTTGCTTAGAGAGGTGACTGAAATGAGTTGATGTTGTGGTGTGATTAGCGCAGTCGTGCAGGTCGATGCCGTTGTTCGCTATGAAGTTCAGTCTTCAGAGGCTGAGAGAGGCCTAGACCGCAGTTTTTGATTTCTAATAAAACAGGGGTCCATGTCAGCCTCGCAAGGGCAGCGCTTGATGTGATTGGTGGGTGGTCGCAGCTAGAAGTATGAACACATGAAAGCAGTAAATTGAATTCAGTCAGTACACGCCTTTTACATCGTCATTATCTTGCTCGACCTCCGTCCTTAAAGAGTCATCCCTTCCGTACGGCTGCAACGCTTCAGCACTGTCGCCGAATCAACAGCTTTTCCTACGTCGACGGGGTCTATCGTGCACCCGCGGAGTTAAGCTCTCTGATCACCTCCCTCAATTGAGTTAGCACGCCTTTGTGGCCCACGAAAATCTCTCATCTACGATTCAGCTCCGCCATATCATACTGTAGCCTACACCGCTTCATCATCGCTTTGCGCAATTGATAACAAGGCTGCAGTATTCTAGAGGCGGCAAGACTTGTTTCGCACTTCATCAGATCGGGCCTTGATCGCTCCACAATCAACCGTCTGCGGGGTTGTGTGGTCGTCTATCTGCCTCACGGATAGCTGCGGACTTCATCGAACTCATCCTTCAAAGCTCTATTCAACATTTAAGCGTATCGATGGCAGGTGAGACGATATTTGGACCGGATTTGTCCCTTACTCCTAGCCAACAGCAATTACTTCGCACTGCATTGTCTTCCAATCGCTCTCCATCCGACCATTCTACGAACCGTCCATATCCTACTCCAGGCACTAGCCCGAAAAAACCCCAAACCCCACGTACGAGTAGCAATTCCAAACAGAACCAAAAGTCTAGTCCGTCCAACCTTAACAACAATATGTTCGATTCGCCCATTCAAGAGACACCAGGCTCCGGCAACCTCGGAAGCGCCGGGTTCGATGAGAGCCCGTTTCTTGAATTCGAAGACGACGGAAATTTTGACTGGGACACCAACGGAGACATGATGTTTGGTAGTTTACCAGGCGAGGAAATAAATGACGACAATGAGCAGCACCCAAAGAGGAAAAATTCGGAGGACGATGAAGAGGAGGGTGAGGGCGACAATAAGCGACATGAGGGAAATGAGAAGTCTGTCAAGAAGCCTGGACGCAAGCCACTGAATAGCTCTGAACCGACTACAGTAAGCTACGATACGTTGTAGTACACACCCAACATACTAATCCGATACACTAGAAACGCAAAGCCCAAAACCGTGCTGCACAGCGAGCCTTCCGCGAGCGGAAGGAACGTCATCTGAAGGAGCTTGAGAGTAAGGTAGAGGACTTGGAAAAAGCTTCGGAGCATACCAACCATGAAAACGGACGCCTTCGCGGACAAGTCGAACGACTAAACATAGAATTGAAAGAATACCGTAAGCGTCTCTCCTTGGGTGTGGCAGCGGCTGGCCGGTCTCCACCATCCGCAACCCTTCCTCAACCTCGAAATACGTTCAACAATAACAGCAACGATTTCCAATTTGCATTCCCAAAATTTGGGGACTTGCCTGGTTCAAATTTCATGACAGACGGATCCCTTGCCAAAGTTGGATCTCTTGTCAATGGAGGCAAGCGTTCATCGTATCCTAGCATGCCCTCCATAGCTAGAGGAGACTCCTCAGGCTCTTTGAATGCAACATCGCCGACAAGCCAACATGGGTCGAATTCGGGATCCATGTATCAAAGCCCCACTTCCGCATTGAATGGGAATGGGTTTGAAGAACTTAATGGGTTGTTCAGTCCATCGATCCTTGAAACCGCTAGCCGGAGCAACTCTACTGATTACATGTCCTTCAACAACGGCGCACCTACTGTAAATGGAGGCAAGCAACGCAGTATCGACAGCTCCAACGGTCACGGCCAAAAGACGAACAGAACAGGATCCGCAACTTCCATCACCGCATCGCCTGCTTCAACAATGTCACACAATGGTGGTCTCGATTCATCATGTGGCACAACACCGGAAGCTTCCGCTGAGTCGCCTGACAATTTGAAATCAAATGAGGGAACTTTGAATACCATCAATGAAGAAAACAGCTTTTTAAGCAACTTATCAGGTAAGACGAAATTTTGTAAAGAATGGGCGAAAGCTTGCGGCAACATGATCGATCCTGTTCCGCGGATGATGTCCGGTTCTGACGATGCTTCAGTCCCTTCTAGTATGATGAAATCGCCTGTCAGCGAGACAAATGGGATTGACTGGATGGCTCAGCAGAATGGCGGGCTATTCGATCCTGTCCTCTTCGGCGACTATCGAGATCCGCAGGACAATATCTTGAACAACGGGTTCTTCAACGACGCTTTCCTTTTGCAGGATGACTTTGGTACCGCCTTCAATACTGGTCCCTTGGCGGTGGCGAGCCCAGCCCCTAAACGAGATTTGATGAAGGAAGTTGAAGTTCAGCAAAATGGGGGGGCGGAAGAGGAGGTCGTTCCCGGAGAAGCTCCAAAGCAATTCATAGATTGCGATAGATTGTGGTATGTAGAGCATGCCTCTAATCGCTGACATCTGCTAATTACTTTTCGACCAGGGACCGCATGGCAGCTCACGGCAAGGTTCAGTCTGGCGAAGTCGATATGAACGACCTTTGCGCACAGTTAAAGCAGAAAGCTAAATGTTCCGGAACTGGAGCTGTTGTGGCGCAAAAGGACGTTGACGATATCTTGGGCCCAGCCCCAGACCATCAGAAGGATTTCCTCAAGAGGTTTATCTAACTCCCTGATAGGGTAACCAGGGTCTTTGATCAAAGGGATCAGGCGCTAAAACAGGATAAAAACGCGAGAATACGATCACGGAGTTCCGGATGGACATGTTTCTATCTCTGCGGCTTGTCGCTCCTATTTAGTTTTTTGCTATCACGCTCTGCTACGGCTCAGTGCTCGGTGTGCTCCCAGTAGGTAAGGTGACGGAAAGGGGGGAGGAAGCCATACCGGAAAAGGGAGTCTCGAGACGGCCAATGTATGTATTTAGCTGATGAGCTCACATATGCGAAATACCACTCACTCATGATGTTTTGGGTATTCAATTTCCAACATACGTTCAATTTTGATGCTGTGCATACAGATCCATTTCTGTCAGGTTATGTCGTATTGAGCCGAAGTAATAGACAATAATAGCATCAAAGGCCCCTTCTGTAAGTCTAGCCTGTCTGTCTCTGAATGCAGCGCCAAGAGTTTGTCCCTTCTACTACTCCAATCCATCTTTCATCTCATTGTTCATACTTTAATCTACCATCTGCCTGTTAGAAATCGTCTCCTCAGTACCTCCCCACTCTCCTTCTTACTCCCCACCATAACCAACGAAATCCTACAAGCCCCTTCCCTCTCCTTGACCCAGCGACTGTATGGTTCGTCTCCCTCTGCACAATACACCTCCCATATCTTATCACCACTTCCTCCCCGCCGTCCATCAATAACATAATCACCCCTACTAATGAAAACGCTTATTTCAGACTCTACGTCCGATGCACCGGCATGCTAGTACCGGGCCTACTGCCCATGGTGCAGAATAGGCTGCCGTTTGGAGGGCATCAGGGGAGCGTTTGCTCGGGGGTGTTTTGGGGGAAGTGTTGGGATGAGGGGACGGTGACGGCGGTGTGCAGGATGAAAAAGGAGGAGCGGGTGGGTACGAAGGGGCAGGAAGCGGGAACTGGAGGTGAGAAGGCGGTTATAGAGGTCCCGGTGGGGGCTGAGTGGTTTTTACAAGGTGGGCGCGGGGTTGATGCCATGGCTGCTTGGGCGGGTGTTGGGTTGTATTCAGAAGGCGAATAGTTCTTGAGCTGCGGAACGAAGCTTTGTTTTAGATGGAAGTACATTGGGAGGGTTCTTCGTTTGGCAGTCTGCAATCACAGGCCTTTCCATGCTTTCAGGGGGGAATCTCAATTGCGGAGATGAGCCCGGCGCGCCACAGCTGAGGTTCTCTGAAGAGCCAACCTCTCACTCACAAGCAGCGAGCCTGAAGTCTTAGAGCACGGCAACAACATCAAAACGGTGATTGACCGACGAAGGCAGAGCTCTAAGGTAGATAATGGAGCGCGTGTATGCGGGATAACGGAGTGGCGAGTTTAGCCGACCCATAATTCACCGCAGCTGAATAAAATATAAATTCGACACAGTCACACGCTTGTGCTTGAAAAACAAAACCCCACCATCCTTGCGATCAACGCTCACATCGCCATGGATAACCAGAAATTCTACCAGGTGTTCAAGGAGGTCTTGGCGCGTAAGATTGTTTGAAAACATCTGTTCCTTTAGGAATTTACTAACTGTTACCAGCCGACACCAATCGTGTCAAGGCGGCCACCGCCAAACTACGAGCCGATTACTACCCACTACCAGAATCGCTGCAGGTTCTTCTACAACTTCTCCTTGCATCTACTGAGCCTTCACCACTGCGGCAACTTGCTGCAACTCAAGCCAGGTCTCTTGTTCCGAAACATTGGGAATCCTTAAACGATCAATCTCAAATACGCCAGCGCCTATTGCACGGAACACTACAGGAAGAGGACCAGCTTGTTCGGCATGCCGCCTCGCGAGTCATTACCGCCATAGCAAAAATAGATACCGAGAATGGAAAATGGCCAGAATTGCTCGATCTTTTACTACAGGCTGGGGCCAGCGATCATGCTCGGTCGCGAGAGGTCGGCACATACATCCTTTTCACAGCCTTGGAATCCTTTGGGGAAGGCTTGATGTTCAAGTTCCACCAAATGCTGCAAATTTTTAGCAAGACTATAGTCGATCCAGAGAGCGCGGAGGTGAGGATCAACACTATGCTGGCACTAGGTAGAATGGCTTGTGTACTTGACACTGTACATGACGAACAATCTGTCCGAGGGGTACAAGATTCGATACCCCAAATGGTAGGAGTGCTAAAGCAAGCTCTTGACGCTGGTGATGAGGACCGAACCACGCAGAGCTTTGAAGTTTTCCAGACACTATTGGGTTGTGATTCGCAGATACTGAACAAGCATTTTAAGGATCTCGTTCAATTCATGACAAACCTTGCCGCGCAGACTGATCTTGATGAGGATGCAAGAACGCAAGCTTTAAGCTTCCTAATGCAATGTGTCCGGTTCCGAAAGCTCAAGATGCAGGGTCTGAAGGTCGGAGAACAGCTTACCTTAAAGTCCTTGGAGATTGCGACGGAGCTGGGAGACGCATCAGTCGAAGACGAAGAGGTCACGACTCCCCGGTCAGCCCTAGGTTTGCTCGATCTTCTAGCATCGAGTCTGCCTCCTAGCCAAGTTGTTGTTCCTCTATTACACGCACTTGGTCCGTATGTTAATAGTGATGACCCTGATAGGAGGCAAGGAGGTATCATGGCATTAGGCATGTGCGTTGAAGGTGCACCTGATTTCATCGCTACACAAATGAAGGAAATCTTGCCTTTGACTTTGAAACTCCTTGAAGACCCTGAAGCTAAAGTACGTCGTGCTGCACTGGATTGTGTCATGCGTTTGTCGGAGGATTTGCCAGAAGACATGGGCAAGGAACATCAAAAGCTGATCCCAGCAGTGGTTAAACATCTGGACATTGCAATGAAGAGTTTAAGTGGACCTAGCGACGAGAAGAATATGGACATTATTAAAGCTAGTTGCAATGCTATCGACACATTAGTTGATGGATTTGAGGAGGGCGCTGCCAAGCCATACCTCCCAGAGCTTGTGCCCCGGCTAAGTCGGTTGTTCTCCCACCCTGAATTCAAGGTCAAAGGTTCGGCGATCGCTGCCATGGGTTCCGTTGCTGCGAGCGCAAAGGAGGATTTCCTACCGTACTTTGAGCAGTCGATGAATGCCTTGTCTGAGTATGTTCGTATCAAGGATGGTGAAGATGACCTTAGCCTCAGAGCTACGACATGCGACGCTATGGCCTACATAGCAACAGCTGTGGGCCCTAAGCCATTCCAGCGTTACGTTGTACCTTTGATGGAAGCCACAGAAGAGGGTCTGCATCTAGACAATCCTAAATTACGCGAAACGAGCTTTCTGTTCTGGGGCACTATGGCTAAAGTATATAAGGGTGAATTCAAGCCTTTCTTAATGGGTGTAGTAAAAGGCTTGTTCGAGAGCTTAGCGGCTGAAGAGACAGATTTAGAGGTCAATCTAGGAGATGGAGCGAAAGATCTGGAAGGGCAAGAAGTGACGATTGCTGGTAAGAAAGTCAAAATTGCCTCATTCAACGAGGACGAGCTAGCTGCGGCAAGTGACTTTGACGATATGAGCGATTTAGATGGCGAGGAAGATGATGACTGGGATGGATTCACTACCGTTACCGCTGTGGCACAAGAAAAAGAAATTGCCGTTGAGATATTGGGGGATATCTTAACACATGTAACTCAAGACTACCTGCCATACTTTGAGAAGACGGTCGAGACCGTTCTACCTCTTGTTGATCATCCCTACGAAGGGGTTAGGAGGGCTGCAATCAGCACTTTGTGTCGTGCCTACGGAACAGTGTGGGAGCTGCAAGCCGAAGAGGGCGGGAAGTGGCAGCCTGGCTTGCCATTACAGAAACAACCAAGCAATGAGATTAAGAAACTCGGAGAAATCATCATGACTGCTATGCTGGCAGTGTGGCAGGATGAAGAAGATAGGTACGTTTTCTTATCGCCGATGGATTCTCTCGCGTTTCTTCAAATGATGACATACTTGTCGTTAATCCCAGCTCACTCAGATGTACTAACGTACAATTGCTGAGAAAACGAATCACTTTCTGATGGCATTTCTACCTGTTACGTACTTTGTCCAGAGTCTCAGCGATGTACAGCTGACCTAGAGTTCGATAGGACTGCTGTCACAGATATCAACCGCAACTTTGCAGCGGTCCTTAAACAGACCGGACCCTCAATTATCTCCGACACCACTACCCTCAAACCCGTCACAGAAACCCTCGTCGCCATCATCACCAAAAAACACGACTGCCAGCAAGACTTTGGCGACACAGAAGACATGGACGACCTCGAAGAAACGTCCGAGTACGACTGGCTCGTTATCGACACCGCTCTCGACTGCATCTCGAACCTCGCGTTCGCCCTGGGTGAGAGTTTTAGTCAGCTGTGGAAAGTTTTCGAGAAACCTGTTATGAAGTTTGCGAGTGGGAGTGAAGCTTTTGAGCGAAGTACAGCTATTGGTGTTGTTGCCGAGTGTATACGTGCTATGGGTAGTACGGTCACACCGTACACAAGCACCCTCCTCAAACTTCTGCTTCACCGAATGAGCGACGAAGATCCCGAGACAAAGTCGAATGCGGCCTTTGCCATCGGCCTACTCCAAGAAAACTCCACAAACGACGCCGAGATCTTGAAATCGTATAACACCATTCTAGCAAAGCTAGAGCCTTTACTACACACGCAGGAAGCGAGGGCTATGGACAACGCCGCAGGTTGCGTCAGCCGAATGATTACGAAACATCAAGACCGCGTGCCTATCCACGCCGTCCTACCCGCGCTAATCGAGCTCCTGCCGCTGAAAGAAGATTTTGAGGAAAACGAGCCGGTCTTTAATATGATCATGCACCTCTGTAAGCCCCATTTCTCTCTACTACGCATTTCTGTCCACTATCTTGATCTCACATTCTCTCTCACAGACTCCGCCGGCGAACCCACAATCGTGCGCCTAACGCCCCAGCTCCTCCCCATTCTCGCACAGGTCCTTTCCCCGCCGGAAGAGCAGCTCAAGGAGCCCACACGCCTGCAGATCATCCAGCTCGTCAAGTTTGTCGCGAGCAAGCACCCAGAGCTTGTGCGGAAATATGATGTCCTTGCTGCGGCTGCTCAGGGGTAGGAGTAAATAGGACGTTGCATACTTCAGGTTAGGGGTGTTTGTACGCAGAAAGGGACTTCGTAGATACGGGATATTTACGCTTAGTGATGTCTTTATGGTTATGATGGATAGGGATGATACCATGCGAGTGATGCTTATTGTACCTATCACAACGTCCCGCCTTCTAGAAGGCTTGAAACCAAATAGTAGGTGCTAGCATAGAGCTGCGAATAGACGTTGCATGTCTGTAATTTTTTCCCATCGTGGTAGAAATGATCTCGCTCTTGTAACACAACCTACAGTGCCTTACATGTGGCTGCAATGAACCGCCATTTTCTAGCCCTGGCAGCTCATCTTAAATACCTGGGTATGTCATTGCACCCGCCCCCTAGAATCACCTATTCCGATCTTCTCCACCCAAGACCTCTGTACATAGCTGGAGCGTTTGGCTGGTCTTGGCTGCATAGCATTGCATGGTTTCAGTGACCGACGAGAGCTTGGAGGTATACATAGGTGGGGGGGGAATAGAAAGTACCTTATATATAAGTAATGCTTTACGATCCCTCCCCAGCTACCCACCCTCACCAGCTAGGATTTTACATACATATATGCCTACGTCGCCAGTCTATGGGGAAGAAAGGTTCCGTTCCAGCTACTGTACAAGGCTGTCCGGGAAGTCGCTTCCTTCTTCTCATGGGCTTGATTTGAATCATTGGTCTGTAGCAAGCGCTTTGTTAAGACTCTTATACATATGTAGCTGAGTCGATTGAAGATTTTTAGTAATTTGGGAATGGGTGTTTGGAAAAGGGGGGTTTGAAATGAGAACTGGCTCGAGGGTATCTACCTATTCACTTGACCATATTTGAATTCTTTAAAAGCTTCGATATTTTAGCTAGAGGATGCGTATCGTACAATAGCTCTTATCCTCAAACGAGCCAAAAACATTCGACTCTGCGTTTGACTCTACCCACTTCCGCCAGATTAGGAGATGGCAATAATATACATAGGTAATGGTGGCTAACCGCGGGTGACCCGGGACCCCCTGTAATTCAGATATAACCACCGTTGATCCCTTAAAAAAGCATCACAACTCCTTCCTTGCCGTCTCAAACCTATCCATCACCGGCCTCGCATCACTCATCTCCGGACCTTCCCTCACTTCTGCTCGCTCCTCCCTCATCCACCCCCCATCCTCCGCTTCAACCGCCGAGGAAATATCATTCTTCAACGGGCTCTGCTGCAGCCCCTCGCCAAGCTGCCTTCCCCCCAATTCTCGTTAGGTGTCACCACGCCCGTCTGACTTGTCAGAGTGACCATACTGGCGTTGTCGGCGTTGAGGTGTGTGCCGAGCTTGAATGGGAGAGCGGTAACGCCTGCTGTTGGCCTGTTGAAGTCCGAGATTTCGATTGATGCGAGATCTGCTTTGGGTCTGTCGTGGCTGGTTTGCGTTACGTGGGGTAGGTGAGGAGATAGGAGGCTGGGATTGGGGATCTCTTGGGTAGCGCTAGCCTGTTCAGGTCTCATATAGGAGGGCTGCGGAGGGGGAATATCTCGACTGGTGTCAAAGACGCCGTCGGCACATTGACCCGTATCAGTCACAGCCCGGTGACGTGACCGTGTGCGTAATCGTCCATTTGATCTACTGCCATTGACAGGCGGGGCATTCGCACCATTGTCTTCTGTAGCAATTGATGTCTCAGGTTCTTTATCGGCCTTCTCTTCACGTTCGATGGTCTTCTCATCGTGGGAACTTCCCCATAAACTCCACAGGCTCAATCCCCAGCTTCGTCCTTTCTTCAGCTCTTTTGGCATATGAAGACCTCGCCTTCCTGCCAGCGCCGAAGGAGGAGGCACATCGTCATCATCCCAGTCTTGGAAACCTTGCGCCATATCCTTGATCCTCTGCTTCTGTATCTTTCTTTTTTCTCTGGCGAATTTGGTATCCCACTCCCTTTTCGCATTCAACCACCTTTCGACCGGGCCCGGCTTGATCACACCAATCTCGTTTGCCGCCATCTGTAGTGCTGGAAGAGATGAAGGTGGCCCTAATGGGTAGATGCGACCATTTCTATCGACTCTTTGCCGGATCATATGATTCTGGAACGCTGCAAGAGGCTCTCCTGCTTTTCTAGCTTCCTCCCTTGTCACAGCTCGGCCTTGGGCTATGCCATGCTCCACGGCCGAAGCCTCCCGTTTTAGCTTCTCCTCACCGCTCCCATCGTCTGAACCTTCAGAAATGATTGAAACATCGTCATCGTCTAAAATATCTATCTCGGTCTTCTGAGCTCTTGCAAGCACCCAAGCTCCAAACTGAGCGATCGATCGGTACATGTACTTTGCTGGTCTAGTGAAACTCAGAGTAGGCGCAGCATGACATAGATCTTCCCAAACTTGTAGCTGCACATCCGTCGGCTTCCACTTGTGGATCAATTCTCTTGCTTCTGGATACTCATCAAGGTATGCTTCGCCAGGCGAATACTGTGCCGGATTGGCTGCCTTGTGCGCGAGATAGATTTGTTCGTCTCGAAGGATCTCGCCACCACCAGTCAGAATAAGCAGAGGCGGTAGTCCACCTAGTGAAGGCTGCAACACTGGCGATACAAGTGGATGTGAAATTAGCTGATTGGTTGTATACATTTGGATCTGATCCCTGATTTCGATCATTCTCCCATCAATCATGATCGACAAATCATACCCCGCCCCACATATAGTATTACCAGGTGTAAGATAAGCACCTTTGGTACCATCTGGATTGCCCAGGTTTTCCTTCGGGTTCCAGTTTTCCGGAGCGTGTTCCACCGAAAATCCTCGCACGGCCTCCTCCGTGACTTCTCGCCTGGCTTTTTGCGTGGAATTCCTAGACAAGTCATCCCGAACAGCCTTTTCTACCGCATGCAGCGCGATATCCGTCATTTCATCTGCATTGGGCGGTGGCCAAGCAGCCGATGGCTTCTGTAGAAAGCCATGCGCTGGAATGTAATCATAAGAGCTATCACCATTAACACTTGGAAATGAATGAGTCAAGTCCACCCAGGGCGATATAAGCACCGCACCGGCTGGCATCGGAATACCTTGGTCTCGGCAAATTACAAGCGTACTAGACTTCTGTCAGCCTTCATCAGCGCATTTGGACGCGGCCCTACATACCTCAGAACCATACCGCCACCTGCCGAATCTCCAGCAAGAATTATTTCCGATGGTTCTTGAACAGTTAAGAGATATAGGTAAGCTGCTAGGCAATCGTGAAGACCGCATGGAAACGGGAATTGTGGCGCCAACCGATATCGAGCTGTTACATTTAGCTTTCGTCATAACTACATTGTGATTATGATACTCACTAAACACAGTTAGCTTGTCATCTGGTTCTGTCAGCCTCATGAGAGTTCACACACCGGGCAAACACTCGTGCATTCAACTTCCGCGCGTGTCTCTGCATTTGATACCTATGCTCATTCACACTCCCAAAAAAGTAGGCCCCACCATGCACATAGAGCATCACCCTTTTTCCTTTATCTCCCTTTTGCTTTCTTCTAGCATAATCGCTCCTCATCTCAATCCATTCGGCCTTCAATATACTGCCCTCCCTACGCCATTGCCACCATTTACTTCCCCCAATTTTATCGATCCCATGGTGTCCCAATTGGGCGATGACAGCATCAGCAGCTTGCTTGATTGGTTCCTCTGGAACAGTGACCTCGTCTACTTTTATCCATCGAGGAGTAGGTACCCATTGAGAGGTAAAACCCTGAATGTCTTCGACGGTATGAAAGGATGCATAGCGGAGGAATTGCCGAATGAGTGAGAGGCCTTCATGGTAGGAGACGTGAGCAGTCGGCTTCTGTCGAAGAGGCTTTCGGTTTAGGTACTACCAGTCGCGGTCAGAGAAGACCTCTTGAACTGGGAAACAGACTCCAAATACATGAGAGAAATAGGTCTCAATGACCGTGGGCGTCACAGCGGTTCCCACCGAGATCATATTGAATACCATATCTGGTTGGGCTTGGCCCTGTATTGTGATTTCAGACTCGCTCCGAGATGTGATATGCAGAGAAGCAACGAAGAGACATTGGAGAGAAGGTAAAAGAGCTTGACAGTATGGTCAAATGGATGTGGCTGTAGCGATTCACGTGCATGCAGGATATGCATTGAATTGCGACTACCTTAGATACAATGAATTGTGAAGAGACTTCAGTCCTACTTCTCGTTACGGAGTATTCCGTACATGTTCCCTTCCCATTATTCGTACCCCGCACTTTCGCTCCAAGTATTCGCTTATTTGTGTATTCTACGGATTAAATCTCTTAAATCTCAGGGTCTTCAAGCAGGCTGGCGATATTCCGCTGCCAGGCCTGCCTAACATGAGAGCCTCCCGCACCCATGCATAATTCTTGTCCCTCACGATTATTATCTCGGTATGGCATTCATAAACCAGGGCTCTGGTCTACTGCCAGCGAGAGAGTCGCAAGGTGGAGTCGCACTACCACCGTCAGCAGGTATGAGCTACGCAGTGCGCTTCAATCCTTTCTACCGCTGAGACATGTTAGAAAAGATCCAAGCCAAGTTCGACCTCTCAATCGCCTTGGCGCTTGCGACATGGCCAGCCCTTACTCTTGCTGTTCAGAATTCCTGGGGTGGCCCTGAGTCTTCTGAGAAGCGGGACTGGTTTGCTGGGGCAATCTCAGACCTTATCGAAGCTACGCCTGACGGCGACGTTGAATATGTGGAGGAATTCATGCTACAAGTCATGAACGATGAATTTGATATCAACGTCGAAGATGGAAGCGGCGAAGAGATCGCTGCCAGGATTGTCGGGCTGCGGAAATTGACCTTGCGGGGCGACTTTGAGATGGTCGATCAAATGTACCAGAACTGGGAGGATAGGAAATCCAGAGGGGGTGGGCAAGTCAGAATTCAGCATGTGCAAAAAGCAGAGGATGAAGATGATACGGATTGCGACAGCGTCGACATGGAAGATGACAGCGATGGGAATGTGGAGATGGAGCAGGCGCCGGCAGTGCCCAAGCCCCAAAAGGAGAAAATACAACCGAAAGTTGATGATGACGGGTTCACCGAAGTAGTTGGGCGGCGGAAGAGATGACTGTCAACTACGGCTGAAGTTTTGACTTTCAGGCGTATTGGAGACAACGATATTCCTTATGCAAAGTGCTATGGTGAACAATACATTAACTTCCACTGATAACGACAAGTCTCTTGACTGGCATTGGGATATCTACTAGGGACTCTTAAATGTGGGTACGAGCCGGAAAACACATTCATGTTATGGTCGTCATTCAACGTGATTTCTGCAACAAGACTTCATTAAGCCAATGCTGTCGTGATATGGAATCGCAAATCATAACCGTAGCCATAGCTTCCATGGATCATATCCCCACTGCTGTGTATCATCTCACCGTGGACATGGTCACTTTGTATTGCAATTCCACTAAAAGGCAGAACAAACAACCGGGAAGTCATAAAGTCGTTATACTATTAGACTTGTTCAACCCCTCAGTATTCCTTGATCCATGCCTGTAGAAATCGCTTGTTCTTTTCAGCATTCCATGCCATACTGTGTTAATTCTCAGCAGACGAAAATCAATTACAAACCACATAAAGGCTCTGAAGGGACTCAGACCATGGTGTACCTACGGCCCCATACCAAAGGAGGTCTACTCTGGTCATACAGAGGGGAACCTGCTCCTCCGCTGGAACTATCCTTGTTTGCCTACCTGTATTGAGCCGCAAGCAAGTATGTAGTAGTACATTGGACGGTAGAAAGTCTTGTAGGGGAAGTTGACAGCATCGATGTAGAGGCTTTCACCAGCACGATAGCTAGATAATCCTAGGAGCAATACAAGTTTTATTGAAGAGGCGTATGAAGGGTTTGGATAGTTGCTAGATGTGAAGAAATTCATATAGGATTCTTTCAGAGTTGGAGAATCGAGAAGAGCTGTACAATATATCTTCGGGAATCGAAAAGTCCCAGGACCTCGACAGTGTGAAAGCTTGGATTTTCCGCACAACATCTTCCACAAACTGATTAGTAGTATCATTCAGGTCAATTACAAACGCAGCATAGTCTTCTTGGAGAAATCAGAGAGGTGTAAGGATGGAAGTTTCCCCGAACACCGTGCCGACCCCCTGGCTCTCGCAAAAACCACTCTCCGTTCCGTGCGACTAGATATTGCGGTCAAGGCTATCGAGACGACTCTCAAGAGACCAAAGCTCGAAATTGAATGCCCAAACATCACCAAAACGAACAAGGACAAAACAGTGCATCCCATCATGAGTTACCCACCAGTGGAGGAACCCGCTAGGACAGAAGGCGTTAGCCCTTATGTCCGGCTCAACACCCTCGACATTCTGATATCCACCTCACATCGCTCGTACCACTTCTTCAAGAACCATCACCTCGACACCATACTTTGCAATGGCAGAAGAAACATGGCACACGATGAGCCGAGCTCAGGTTCCGAACATGACGCGAGGTCCTTCATATCCTTCGCCCAGCGCAGCCCAGATGGCTGGGGGAGCTCCATTCTATACCAACCAACCCGGCCAAATGCCTAATCAAATTGCAACAGGTAAGAGCGCCAGTTACGACGATGGATCAGAAATCGTAAATGCAGTACATTCTCAAAGTTTTCAAGAGCTACAACAAGCTCAACAGGCGTCACCACAGCTTGCACACAGTGGAGTAGGAACGCCAGAACCAGCGGCAAAGAAGCCGCGAACCAAAGTGTCGCGTGCGTGCGATGAATGTAGGAGAAAGAAGGTTTGAATCTTACATGACGAGATCTTCTTCAACGCATTGCTGATTGTCATAGATTCGCTGTGATGCGAATTCAGTCACACCTGGGAAAGGATGTACAAACTGTCAAAAACCACCGGGCGTTAATTGCGAATTTACTCGCCCTCCAGGAAAGCGCGGACCCAATAAAGGGTAACTCGCATATGCAACGGCTGAACGTATTTGCGGTTTCGCTAACTTTGCTGTAGGTATATTCGGGACCTTGCTGAGCGTGTCGATGCGCTCGAGGGTTCAGCCTTGAGCAATCAGCCAATGTCACCGCAAGGTTTTCAAGGCTATCCCGTACAACCTGACGAAGCTGGGTATGGTTCGAGAAAGCGAACGTACTCCATGTCCGAAGGTCTGCAAAACGGCGCTTACATACGCAGCCACTTTGATGGGCCAAACGGCCCTTACCAGCCAACACAGTGGAACAATCAACTCACGTCTAGACAAACACTAGCACCACAACCATTACCGGTATTCCGAGCTCAGGACTTACAACCAACAGATAGGTACGCTGACACAAATAACGACGATTACGCAGCTCGCATGTCTTCCGACGGGGCTCTTTCAGCTACACAAAATTCAGGTGACATGGGTGTCGACAAGATCAATCCTCACACCACTGAGCACGATAGCCATATGGAGGCCAATCTTGAATGGAATGAGCAGGCCGTGAACGAGTAAGTAGACTGAATTTCTAACCCAGTACTTTACTTACGTCTCATCCAGTTATTACAACTTGGTTCATCCAGTCTTCCACATTCTCCCACACACTAAGAGTAAGTTGAAGATGAGTCTTGTCAAGGCTTCTACTACCGTTCGCGACGCTCTACTCTGCGTACTCAACGCGGGTGCAAACCTTCCAGAGCCACAAATGGGTTCAAACCTTAAGAAGGCTGCTGAACAACTCGTGGCATGTCAACTTGAGGACCTCCAAGCTCGATCGACCTCTGACAATCTCATTTACCTTCAAGCCCTGCTTCTGATGGGCTTGGCCAGCGACTCTAGTGGCCCGTTTCAAGTCCAGCAATCTCTTTGGATCAATCTAGCTTTCGGTGTGTCTGTATTTCTAAAGCTTCACTGCAATCATCGTGTCGTGCATGTTGTAGGCAGCGAACTTGACAGCAACGAGAAGCTTGGGAGACGTGCTTGGCTTGTATTGTTTATGATGGATCGTTGGCACGCATCGGGTACTGCAGGACCTTTTGTCATTCGCGAGAAGATGGCAGAGATATACGAAGAAGATGGTGGGTTACTTGGGAACACTGGAATACGTCTTGCACGTGGGTACAACACTCCAATCTTCGAGCTCACTTTACTAACAAGATAAAGGTCTAACTCTCAAGCTCGAATATATCATGGATGCGCGCGTTCGCCTCGTCTCCCGTGCACCGGCTGGATTATGGCTTCGTGACCTCGCTTGCTCTGGGATTACGAATCAGCTTGACCGCTTTCGCGAATATGCTGAACCCATGATGGCATCCTCCCCAATCTTGTATCTGGCCTACTGGCACGTCAAGCTCGTGTTCGAACAGTATTATATGCTAGGTCAAGTCAACAACGGCAGTGAAATCACCAGCATAGCATTCAGGCTGACCAACCACCTATGCTCCAATCCTGGGCTCACCTCGCCTCTTGCTTACCACTTCGTTGCACTCACCGCGGCCGCCCTCATCAATGGCTTCACCGCCAATAACCCAAACAAGGACAACATCAAGCGCGCCATGGATGACCTCTGGACCGGCCTCGAAGAAGGCCGTATCTTGCCTCGCTCCTCTGCCGCCCCGGACACGCCGGGCTGGGGCGTCGCGATCCCGGACGCCATCGCCAAGAAGCTGACTTCGACCATGACCGAAGCAACGACGATCGACCGTGGCGGGCTGCAGCACCTTGCCGATGCCGCCGTTGGCGAGAGCGAGAATCTGGGTGGGGAGAAAGTGAAGGAGGGCGGGGCGAGTGGGGTGGAGGTCGAAGTGGGGGAGCCGTCGGGTAGGGAGGGGATGATGGGATATTTCAGCGCGTTTTTCTAGATTCCAATTTGGAACATAGCAATGTCGTTATCGCGGGTGTTTGTATGATAGCTGGTGCCTCAGCAGCAATGCCGATGGGCCAGTTGTGTGCCTAGGCTTTGGTGTACTTCTGTAGTAGATTAGCCTAGAGTACCAAAAATCGGTTGATGAGAATGTGCTATTGGCTTGGTAGTGTGATGACGGGGTTTTTATGACGTGTGATATGGTGCATGTGGGAGAGGATCTACTTGTGCTTTTCGTCCAAGGGAAGGGGGTTTGGGATGCGTGTTTAGGGCTGGTGTGTCGTCGACGAAAATGGCTATGACTTCACTTGTTCAACAATGAATACCCTCTCTCGTAGCAGATTCAAGTATCGGTATATGAAAGCATTACTTACTTCTCAAACGAAAAAATCTACTACATATCCGTGGCCCCTTTTCCATCCATCCATCCATCCATCCATCCACATGAAAAGATTTTTCGATTTCATAAATCCTAATTACAGTAAATACGGTTGGTATGAACTATGCTGTCACAACAGATACCTTACCCAGCCAGCCAGCCAGCTATTGATGTATTTACTTACTTACTTACTTACTCACTCTCTCTGTAGTAAAGAATTAAAACCAGCCAAGATACTTTTGTCATCTACAGTCATCCGAAAAACCCCCCGGTTTATTTATAAAAAAACGCTTCTATCTACGGTAGATATATCATATGCTGGTCGTGCTACTTTGCTGATACTACAGTACAGTATCTCTTATGATGATGATGGTGGTGGGTTTGGTAAGGGGGTGGTTGTGGTGGTGGAGCGAGATATGCATGTACGCTGGCTAAGGTAGATACTTAGTGCTATTATGGTACGGTCATGATACTCTCTGTAGCTGTAGCAAGGTGAGGTCTGATATCAGGTGTTTGGTTTTAGGGAATGTCTATGTGATTTAGTTGTCTGATGGAGGATATTAGGACGTTTTAAATCGGGCGTGTGTACGAGCGATGATGTTGCACTGCTGTTCACAGCATTTGCTATACATAGTACCTCACCTCTTCGTAACTGGTCATGCAGTTTAGCTCGAGATCACTACTGGAAAAGTTGCTTCATAGGTGTTTTGCAATTTTGTTCTTTGCTATCTATACTGAGTTTCTCGCTATCCAAGTGCTAAACTAGGCATTCATTTCCCCTCGACTCGCGTCTATCGCTTCTACATTGTAAGAGGTTCTTCCAGACTATTCGAGAGGATAGGCAGGGTCTAGAGCCCCATCCCAGCGATGTTGCCGCTACCGCTACCGCTCTACTTTTCTCTTGTTAGCTTCTGTTCTCGGAATGTGGAGTCTTTTCGACGACGGTGATGATGATGATGGTGCTACTAGGGGCGTCGTGTTAAGTGTAATCCTGGCGAGGGACTTGGGTATCATCCAAAACACAAGAGAGAAAACCCATTTTACCAAGGATATCAAGCCGAGCTTACATTGTTATTCCTCCTCCTTCTCTGGTGCTCAATCATCGCTAACCCGCTAACCACAATCTCATCCAGAAACACGCCCGTAATTTCCCCGTTGCTAATCTCCAGCTTGCCCTCCTTACCCATCGCAAACGCGCTGTTATGGAACTTGGCCAGCCATTCCTTGCGCTCATTCACCAGCACCAAATCATTGCTGAAGATGCCGTCACCCTCCCATTGCAGCGGCCCGATGGAGCTTTGGAACACGTGGCTCCGCGTGAAAAGGCCGCTGGCATCCATGCTGACAGGGCGCCCTTGGATGGTGAGGTCCACGGTTCGCGAGTAGTTATGGAAGTCGGCGGTGCCGATGGGGGTGGTTTGCGCGGAGCCGCGGAAGATGCGCATGTGTGGTTTGGAGCTGAAGATGGAGCCAGAGTTGGCGGAGACGGTGTAGAGTGGGGTGCGTTTGTCGGAATCTCTAATGGTGAGATGGCGGTGGGTTAAGCCGTCCAGGTAGATGTGGAGGAGGCGGGGTTCTTGGACGGAGGGGGGCGGTGGTTGTTGTGGTTGGTAGGAGGGAGCTCTGGATGAGGAGGATTGCTGAGGCTTCTCGGATTGTGATGGAAAAGAGGGTTTCGCGTGAGGAGCGGTCTTGAAGTCGTACGGGGGTGGGCTGGCCATTGCTTCTCCAGGGCTTGGAATTGGGGGGTGTCCCGCGGCGGAATTTGCTGCTTGAAAGATGCCGACTGTGGTAGACGCTAGAGGGCGTTACCGGAACAAGTTCAATGAGAGGAACGAGGAACGCCGACGAAGCGAGTGACGCTCGCAAAAGGAGCCACAGAATGATTGGCGGCTACTGAAGTGGTGGGTATGGCCAGAATGATGGTCGAGGCCGGAGTGGATGTAGCCAGCGGGGGGGCGAGAGAGGAAGCCAGTATGGGCGGTATGACTAGAGTGATGAGGGATCTGGAAAATGGAATCCATTGAGTTAGGGATACATGGGTATTATTAAGGACGAAGACAGTAAGACTGTGCCGTGGCTGAATTGCTGCTGCCTTGAGTCCATTTCGATCGATTTCATCGTACCTACTCCGTAGAACTACCTTCCAACGGGAGCAACCTATGAGCATGGAGTGAATAAAGTCGGGGGGTGTCTCATGTGCCATACACAGCCACTTGATCTCTGAAGGACCATCTAAATGCACACAGTCACGACAGTTACGACAGTCTTACTCCGTACTTCCATCAGGGCTGAGGTGAGCAGGAAAGGCATACATGGAAGCACTCAGCCATCGTCCTTGTTTCAGAGCTTGTCGTGCGTCCCGCCATCCTGATTCATGCATGCATAACAAACACGTGCTTACCTAGCACCTACCTTAGCTATCGTTGATTGCGAAACCTTGTACGTTTTTTAGGATTTGCCGAGAGCCCCACCAAAATTAGTGGTAAATCTCCAAAAGTGCAAAATAAGAAAACAGAAATTGTAAAATCAATCCCACTGCCTCTCCTCATGCCGTAGCATTAGGAATTGAAGTTATACCCATCTGCCATGGCCCTCAGAAGGTTCACTGTTCCTTCTCCTGCTACTGCTTCTTCTGCTGTCACTCGTTTCAGGAAAAGAGCGGCATTCAAGTCACTCAGCAAGCTCAGTTTGACTCTTAGATCATCTGAATCATCTGAAGTTTCAGAGACTGATAGAAGTGTCCTTTCTATTCTGGCTACTGCTGCTGCCGTCGTGATTGTGACCTTCTCGTCACCGCTCTCGTCGTCATCGCCGTCGTCGTTTCCTTCTTTTGAACGATTTCGACGATCGATCAGTTCAGACGATTCAGAGACTCAGAAGTTCTATCGTAGTGTGCGAGCTTCACATGACGAGACTCAGACTTCTGATGTAGTTCATCAATGATATCAGCTGCATTCAAAGATTTCGTCAGTCATAGAAGTTGATTCGAATACTTGATCAGATAGCGAAGCTTCTTCGTCAATCTCTTCGTCAGTCTCTTCGTCAGTTTTCTCGTCAGTTTCTCAATCAGTCTCTTCGTCAGTCTCTTCGTCAGTTTCTCGATCAGTTTCTCAGTCAGTTCAGAAGTCGAAGAAGAAACGAGAAAGCAAAGCTTTCAAAGCTGTCGTCGCTCTTGTTGTCATCATCATCATCGTTCTCGTCGTAGTATTCTCAGAGTCTTCTGTCTTAGAGCTTGCTGCTTCAGAGTCTTTTGCTTCAGAGTCTTTTGTTTCAGAGTCTTCTGTCTCAAAGATGATTTCATACTCAATGAACTGTCAGCTTCTTTATGAGATCTTAAGCGTACACGATGAAGTCTTGCAATGTATCAATGATGATCTCAACAGCAATTTAGATCTTGAACTCTTAAGCTTCAGACAGAAGACACATGCAAAGAGTTGAGCAGATGACAAAGATCTGACTTGCTTCAGAATCTCTGTCATTGTCTTTGTTATCTAAATCAACATGAAGAAGAAGAAAAGATTTGTGACTTATCTCACTCTGTCAAATACATGACAAGAAGTGTTACGAGCGTACCAAGGCTGAATAGGGCTAGCCAGTGCCTCTAGCTCAGATCTGGCCCAGCCTCTATTTCCTTTCACCAACATCTCTTTGTTCAACATCATCTCCCTTCCTACATCACATTCTACCCGTGTCACAAACACATCCCCTTCGGGCTTAGCGCAGCCTCTGAATATTACTTAAATAGAAGCTCTTGTACTCACCTTCTTCTGTATTCTTAATATTCAGTTATAGCTATCTCTAAAGATCAAGCACTATTCAACTCTGACTTTCGCTGGTTGACTCACCTAGGCACGGTCCTGACATTATATTAAGAATCCGTTAACCACACGATACTGGTCTCATTACCCATTCAACATACTCGTACAGACAGAACGAGTCTAAAGAAATCCGTTTACC
>JAABUS010001295.1_pt1 | contig 55690 bp, 1 predicted proteins | sample 5560161 | NCBI WGS metagenome assembly JAABUS01 (sample SAMN10711885, study PRJNA513376) | rock metagenome | isolation source: Antarctica rocks | place: Antarctica: Victoria Land, Trio Nunatak nord | collected 2016-01-04 | reverse complement strand
AGCTTTAGGCGTAAAAATAACTAAAAAATAATATTTAAAAAAAAAAAAAAAAAAAAAAAAAATTTTTAAATAAAAAACCTAAAAATAGTAACTTCGGATTTAAGATTTTAAATCCGTGATTCTCTACTAGCGCCGGGTAGCTCGCTAAGGCTATATAGAGTATTATAACTATATTAATTTAATTTAAATTTTAAATTATATTAATTTATAAAAATTATATAAACGTGTAATACCCTCTAAATTAGCGCGGTATTATAGACTATATAATTTATTTATAATTATATATATTTAATTATTTACCGGTACTATTTAGACTAGTTTATTCCTATTTATTTAAATTTATTTAAAATAAATCGAGGTACTAAATATATATTTAGATACTTTAGACGAAAGTAGGTATTAAATCGATCTCTAGGGCTAGTATATAAACTAAATAGATCTAAGCGCCTTTTCCGCCTTTTTCGATAGAATACGGGTTTACTACTTTACCGATATAGGAAGAAACTAAGAACTATATTTAAACTCTTTAATAATACCGCGATATAATATTAAAACTCGATATTCTAGATCCGTTTATTAATATTACCGACCGCGATAAAGATTTATTTATAATTTATATTTATATTTTTCTTAAAATCGCTAATTTACTATATATTTAATATATTAATAAAGACGTAGTTATTAATTATAAATAAAAATTCGAGGCGAAAAAGAATTAAAATAAATTCTATACTATTTAATTTATTATTATTTATATTTATATAAAAGAAGAATTCGAAACTAAATAATAATAATTATATAAAGACTATCTTTTTAAAGACGCGTCGATTTATTAATATTTTATAAAAATATAAATCAATCTTTATAAAAAATTATTATTAAGTATTTTATTAATTAGAGTCTCTATTTCTAGAATATTATTAATTTTAAAACTAAAAGTAGTTATATTAAAGTATAGTTACTTTAATAGTAAGAATTTTAATAATATAAAAAATATTAATTATCTATAGAGGATTTGGCCCTAATATACTAGAATCTAGTCAAGGCGCTAGTCTTAATATAGAAGTACCGAGGTTTAATTTAATAATATTATATTTAAATCTACCCCGTAATAGATCGCCTCTTTTAAAGAAAGACGTTAACGCCCTCGTTAATACGTAGATATAGAGTATCGTAAATAATAACGTAAATAGTATCTATATATAGAAATAATAAAGTAAATAAATATATATAGTATATTTCTAGCTTTTAAATAATTAGTATAAAGTAACCGCGGGAGTACCGTAGAGTCTTAAAGTTTAACGTAGAGTCTTAATAATTTTACTCGTAGAATCTATTTTTTGATATTAAGGCGGCCGAAAAGAGCTAGTTTAACAACCGCTTTAAATAACCTAAATACTATATAGAATCTTATTCGGACCGAAATAATTATATACTAGTAATACTCTTATACTTTAAAAAATAATTCTCCTAAAGACCCTTATCGAACTAGAATCTATCCTCGTTCTACTTCTTATTCTAGCGGGGTAGTATATATTATTAGAATATAATACTTATTTCTTTATTCTTAACTCGCTTTTTTATTTACTCCCTTTATTTCTCTTTTTACTCTCTTTATTTCCTTTACTTCCCTCCCTTCCTTTATTTAACTTATTTTATAAATAAAGTTAAATTATATTATTTATTAATTTATATCGTTATTATCCTTCCCTCTAATAATAGTTAGGTCGAAATTAATCTTTAGAATAATCTTAATTTATACTCTTTCTCTCTAATCTCTTATAAGCCGGTATAAAGTAATTAATTATTAATATAATTATAAGATAATCTATAAATAGTATAAAACTAGTAGGTTACTACTAAATTATTATTTATAATAGTATCGAGAGTTTATAATATAAGGCCGTACCCTCTTAAAGACTATAAATAATATAAAGAAGAGTTTAATATCGGTATTAAAGAAATAGAGCCGGTACGTTATCGTTATTTATAATTATAATAATTACCCGTTATTAATAAATTAACTTACCTAGATTTTATTACGAACTTAATTATAACCCGGACGTCTTCTTTAAAAGAGTATAAATCCTAGATTTTAAAATCTTCTAGAGATAGACCCTAGATCGTTATAAAAGAATTAAAATAATATCTAGTTTAAAGAATTACTAACGGATTCTACGAATATATATCCTCGATAAAGTTAATCGAGACTTTAATCTATATAAGAAGAGAGACGTATATAATATAAATTATTAATTTCTTACGATTAAAAAAGCTCTCCGTTAATATTTAGGGTCGTATATAATATCTCGATTTATTTATTAACGAATATAGTCTCCGTAATATATTTAAGAAGAAGTTAATTATTAGTTTTAACGATCTCTACCTCCTCCTTTATATATATTAGGTCCTTAATAATAAGATGTATAAAGATAAATATTAACGCGTTCTAATATTTACTAGGCTTCTCGCGGTTATATTCTTTAATTATTAATTATATTTATTATTTAATACCCGAGTTAAATTCGATAAAGAATTAAGCGAGCCGGCGGATAATCCGAGTAATTTAAAGAACGAGATAAACGACGTTAATATAACTACGAGTAAAGATATATAGCGTATATATATCCGTAATCCTACGATCGTTATCGATCTTAATTATTAAGTCGATAATAATTCTAGTACGATTTATAAAGGTAATAATAATAATAGTTCTAGTATTACCTATAAGAATAATACCGATAACGATAACGATTATATATTAGTTTATTATATAAACGACGACGACTACGATATTAATAATTATAATATTAATAACGATTATAATACTAGGCCTAAAAAGACTCGAGTGTTCTTATATCGGTATTTTATTATTATTATCGTTTTTAACCCGATCTTAAAGAAGCTTAATATAATCTTTATAAAGACTATACTTCTTTATATTAAAGGCGAAGATAAAAACCTACGTATATAAATAAACCCGCTGCGGTTATTTAATCCGTTTTATTACTAATTTCCTTAGATCTAATAAAATATTAATTATTAATAACGAAGATAATAATTTATTATTCTCCCTCCTCGATTATTTTATCTCCTTTATCGTAGTTAACGATACCTTTAACGCCGAATTAACGAAGGATATTAAAAATATATTTTAAATAAAGATATTACCGGGTAAATAAAATTTAATATTAAAATAAAAACGTCGCGTCTTAGATCTTCCCGTCTTTAAGGAATCTTTACGCGGTATAAATAAATACGGGATATCGCCGACGGAGTCTTTATATAATAATACGTGGATTTAATACCTTAAAAAACTTGGATAAAAAGCGGGTTTTTAGTATTCCTTTATATAATACGGACTCCGACGTAGCCTTCTAAATATTATTAACCGTACGTCTCTTTTATTAACCCTAACTTCATATTAATTTTCTTAAAACCGACGTTATAACCGTTAATTTATTTTATTATTATTAAATAAAATTCCCGCTTTAGTTCGAGATTAAATCTTTAACTATAAACCCGGTATAATTAATTAATATTTAAATTAAAAGGTTTAATATAATATTAAGGCCTATTATTTAAGGCGCCCTTTTAATAATATAATATAAAAAATAACCTAGCTAGCGAGTTTAACGGCCGATATAAATATATTAATTAAATTATCGTCTAAATAAAAGACGAAGTTAAGTTAATATTATTAAATAATTCGGTTATATTAAAAGAATAAAGTTTTTATTAGAAAGATTTATACTATAGGATATTAGTTTATTATTATTATTAAAGAGACCTCTTTTTTCGAGAAGAAGAAAATTATCGAAGCCCGTTTAAATTATTTAAAGACCCGATTATAAAACGATATAATCGAGAAAACTAGGAAACGATATTTTCGAAAAACCGATATCGTTATCTTCGACTTTTAATTTCCCGCCGTTAAAGCGTTTTAAATATCCTTTTAAAACGTATTTTATAAAAAGCCGATCGAATATTATTTTTTCGAGCGAGTTATAATAATTCGTTTAATATATAAGCCCGTTAACGGGTTATCGGAGTAAAGAAAACTTACCCGACGGATTAAAGCGATTAAAGTTTAAATTATATTTTATCGTCGATAAAAAAGCCGCCGCCGTCGTCGACCGGAGTTTTATATTAAAAGGAAAGAATTAAATACGTTTTTAAAAAACTCGTTAAAGGATTCGATAAAAGAAAAGAAAGATTAATTCTCTTTAATATATAAACTTATTTAATATATCTTTTATCTTAGGAATAAATATAAATTATATTAAAAACGAGTTTTCGAGTACGCGAAACCTAATAAAATAATAAATAAAGTTAATAAATATTTAATAATATTCTCTTTAGAGGATTAAGTCTTATATTTATATCCGATATATAAAATAACGGGATTAATATTATTAAGGGTAATAACTTTTAAGAATTATATTACTTTAATATATAAGATTTTTTTACGTATATAAGCTCCCGGTATATATCTTAGTATTCTTCTATCTAATATTAAAGTTCTTATTTATAATATTATATATATATTTTAATATACTTAAGTCTTAATAAAATAGCCTTATTAAAGGTATTTATTTAAATATTTCGATAATTATCCTACCTATTATATTTACGCCAATTATTCGAAATCTTATAAAACTAAATTAGAAAAGCCTAGTTATATATAACGCCGTATAAAATAAGAAAAGTAGATTATTAAAATATAGAAAGAAATATAACTAGGCTTCTAGTATTATTTAATTTATTTAACGAGGATTTCTTATTCGACCGGTACGATTATTAAGGAATACGCTATTATTATTTAATAATAATTATTCGTCTTTAACTTCTTTACGAATATTAAGGTATTCTATTAATAATAAGGAAGATTATAATTATATAGTATTATAAATATATTTAAGGGTATCGTCTCCGCTAAATTAAAAATAACGTCGATAATATTTACGCGATACTCTTTAATATTTAATAGTAGTTTCGAATAAATAAATACCCGAAGATAGTATTTTACGGTAATTAAAGACTAGATAACTAGATGAATTTATATTTTCTATAAATTTATATAGGAAAGACTCTCGATTTATATTAAAAGACGATAGGTACGTTAGTTAAATATTTATTAAAAATTCGAAGTACTAATCGAGTAGAGGACGAATAACTCGAGTATTATACGGATATTAGAAATCAGGAAACTATAATTATAAATAGTATAAATTATATTAATAAAGACGAGGATTAATATATAGAAGGAGGTTTTAAAGGAGTTTAAAACTTATAAAACTACCTATTACTCTACGGTATATAATTCTACTTTATATAATAAGGCTATTAACCTATTATCGGTTAAGAATATTTAATAATCTTTCGAAACTCGCTCTCCCTAGATCTTCGAACGAATCTTTTATTATATCGTTAATATCGTATTTACGAAGAGCGGTTAAGAATTTATTATAAAGATCGTATAGGCGACCGGAAGCGCTAGGGGTAAATATAACGGATTAATATAACCCGAAATAAATAATACTCTTAAGGTTAACCTAAAGCCGCCGCGGTAATTTCGTTTTTATAATTATTATAAAAGTGGACGTAGATAACCTATAATTTATAATTTAAAACTAGTAAGAATTCGATATTAACGATTCTATTAAAATACTTTAATAGGAAGATATAGTATATTTCGCTAATTTAATAACTACCCCGATATTAATATAAAATAAAACTTAATGATTTTCTTATAGAGGTATTAATAGAGAGATTATCTTACTTAATTAACGCGTAATTAAAGTATTATTCGTCCGTCGAGGTATATTAAAGTCTTTATTAATACCGAAATACTTATCGTAAATTTTATATCTTAATAAATATCTAAAATCTAAGAAATATAAAGTTATAGTATTCGGTTATTAAGTATTTAGTCCTCTAAGCGATTAATAAATATATAATTTTAGACTTCTTTACTATATTCCTAAAATATACCGGGCTCGGGTTCGCTTTTATAGTCCGATTTATATATTCTTCTAAATATACCCCTTTATTAAAGACGATAATAAAGAATATTATATCCGACGAAGAGATTTACTTCGATTATATTTTCTTAGACGTAGCGGATAATATCTTAAATATTTATAATAAATCCTACCGGCCTCTTAAGTTCGAAGTATTATATTTAACTACGAAGGGCGATTAATACGAAATAATCCGGTTATTAATCGAAAAAGGCGTTGATATTAACCTAGTAATCGCGGGATTTATATACGAAACTAGTTTATTATATACGAGTGTACGCCTTAAGGGTTTATATACGATATTATTTTTATTAATAAATAGGGCGGACCTTAACGCTTATATTAATTCTTAGAAGATACTAGCGTTATTCGGCGTAATAGAGGTTTACGTACGCCCGATATAAGTTTATTTATAACCGATTATTAGATAAAAGGCCCTATATATAATTAAAAGCGCCGTAATAACGAAATTATTATTAGAAAATTAAACTAATATTAATATTAAAATAAGATTCGATATAATAATTCTATAATTTACCGCGAAATACGGTTAGACCGAGACTATTTAATTACTTTTATTAACCGGAGTTTATAATTAACTTAAGAAAACTCCGATATTTAGCGGTCGATATATACCGTTAATAATAATAAATAAAAAGAGATACGGCGTAGTAATCTAATTATTTATCGTAAATAATATTAATATAAAAGCGCGTTTACCTGTGGATATTTTTAATACTTTTATCCTCGTTATTTAAGGCGATAAATAGTATTAAGAGTATAAGTTTTCTCCTTCTATAATTAAATCGCTCCTCGAGAACGATACCGACCTTAACGGCGGCGGAGGAACTTTACTACTACTCTACCGCGCGATCTATTATAGTAATTATATAACTATTAAATTATTATTAATAATAAAAGTAAACGTAGGTAGATAGAGTACCGATAAACGTATAGCCCTCGATATTTAATTTATAATATATATAAATTACTAGCCCTTCGGCGGATTAAAAATAATTTAAATAATATTAAATCGTATTTATAATAACGTAGCTTTATAAATATTTAAAGTTTTAATAAAAAGCGGCGCTCCTTTAAATCGGCTAGGCCCGAGCGGATTAATACTATTTAATATAATCTACTCTTCTCGAGGACTCGAAAACGAATTCCGACCTTCCGTTATACGAGCTTTCTTATAGTATAGTATAGATATTAATAAATCGGATATTTATAGAAATATACTACTAATTAGTACTTATAAGAATATAGATATTACTAAGGATAAGAGGCTCGAAATTATAACGGAGTTATAAAGTTATAATATTAATACTAAAATTATTAACTACGAAGGAGATACTATATTAATAGTTATTTTAATAAATACTTCCTATACTCTTAATAATTACCGCTCTATTATTACTCTTATCTCTAACGGCGCCTATATCTATTAACGTAATATTAACGGCGATACTTTATTTATACTCGCGTATTATAGTAAGAATTTATTAGCGGATAAGAGGTTTAAGATATTAAATATTTTAAACGTAAAATTAGTAAAGCTTTACTAAGGTTTTACTAATACTAAATATCTTAAATATTATCGAAGGGAAGAATTAAGTATAGAAATATAAAGTTATATTCGTTAAATACTTTAATCTATAGAGTTCGAGCGCTCTCTCTTCTAATATTAAGCGTATAAGGATATTATATATAGAAATTATTATTTAAGGAATTTCACTTTTGATTATTTCTTACTATTACTACTTTAGATATAGGATATATATAACGACCGAAATATAAAGATAAAGTAATTAAGGATATATATTTATTTATTTTATTACGAAGTATAGTAGGACCTAGTTATAAATTAATATCTTATAATAAATATTTAAATTTTCCTACGCTTAAAGTACCTCTCGTAATACTAGTTTTTTAAAGAGTTAAAATTATTAAATAGTTACCCGTTATAGTATATATATTCTAGGAGTAATTAAAGATACTACTTTTTATAAAGCGATTAACGAGGCTTTTATCTTAATTATTAATATTAATAATTAAATACTATTTACTATAATATTCACTATAGTAGACGGCGAGATTAAATAAGGGGGAGTAAATTTAATAACGGCCGAATTTAATTTTAAATTTACTCTCCTTAAACCCGAGTTAAAGACGATTAAACCGATTAACGACGGATTTAAATATAAAGATATATTACCCGTAGTTATTCTTAAAAGCCGAGGGGAGAATTATAAAGAGATATATCCCGGGTTTATAATAGAATTTACGGTATTTAGGATCGGATAAAGAGGAGGAATAAATAACTACCCCGAAGAAATAATTATAACCGTAATTATAACGGAGATAATTAGACCTTTATAAACACTTCGCGATTTATTATTTAATAAAGCCGGAATTAAATACTAGAGTTAATTAATTCTAAACCTTCGGTTGAAGGTTAAGGCGGTACTTATTATTTAAACTACTTCTATACTATTTATCCTAATATTAATAAGGATATAAAGCGGTTCGTATAATATTATACTAAAGAATAATATCGTTATAGGGATTATTATTATAAAGAATAATATAAACGTCGAGGAGGTTATTTATATTATAATTAATATATTTATATTAATACCTAGATATTAATCGCGATAAAAAAGATATAAAGAAAGGGGGCGATTTAACGATAAGATTTATACTATATTAAAACTTCGAACTAATCTATATATTAATAAACCCGTTATTATTAATTTAATAAATAGTATTTTAATCTTAATATATTTAAATTAATATATATTAAATAAAGGAGACGAGTATAAAGAGAAGTAGGATTTATTTAAAGTCTTTAATATCCCTTTTATACTACGCTCGTCCCTCGTCCTCTTCTTAGTATAGTTAAATTAATACCGAAAACTCTTTTACGGCGATAAAAGCCATTTTCGATTCCGGCTAATAACTTATAAATTTAGTTATTAATAGTTATATCGAAAGACTAAAAGACTAAAAGGATATTTTTTCTAGAGGCGGTTACGTATTCTTAAATAATATCCGATTAATAGGTTAAAAATTCCGGATTTATCGTAACTAATTATATCCTAAAAATTAATTAATAATAGAATTATATAATTAAAAGGTTATATATACTATCTTATATAAATTTTAATATTATATATATAGTCTCGCTAGTTTATAACGATATATATATAGTATATTAACTTTAATAACTCCCCCCGTTAACGACTAAACCTTATTATAAATTTAGTTTAATATGGATATAATAAATTTAAATTCTTTTAAACGAGGTTATCCACTAGGAAAGATCGGCTAAATATTATATAATATTCTTATAATTAACTAGCTATATAAAGTAGGGAATATAAAAACGGGTTAATATATAAGATTTTATAATAAGTTAATTTCTTAAAGAGAATTAGGCCCTATAAAATAATAGACCCTAAGGAAAATAATATCTTAAGGAGAATTAGACCCTATGAAATAATAGACCCTAAGGAAGATAATACTTTAAGGAGAATTGGACCCTATAGAATAATAGACCCTAAGGAAAATAATACTTTAAAGAGAATTAAACTCTATAAAATAATAAACCCTAAAGAAAATAATATCTTAAGGAGAATTAATACCTTAAGGAGAATTATACCTTAAGGAGATTTCACCCGTATAAGAATATATTATTTTTAGGAGGGTTAATTAACCTTAAAGGAAAATATTCTTTAAAGGAGATTAACTCTTAAAATTTTAATTTTTATATAAATTATATTCTCTTTAGGTTTATAAAATCTTAGAGTTAAATTTAATTATATACGAGTTAACGGGAGATAGAGCCTAGATATATTATAAGTTTAGTATAAATACCTAACGTACGGGGTAAAATAATAAATTCGAATTTAATAATAATAAAATAATCTCCTACCCTTTAAAGTCTTAAATTTAATACTATTTAATACCGCCACCGGCCCGTTTTTTATATAATTTTATTAAATATATATCGAAGCTAAAGGTAATTAAGAAGTTATATTATAATTAAAATAAATACCTATTAAAGCGTTACGTAGGGATTAAGGCCTACTCGTATTAATTAAAGTAATAAGGAATTTAGAGGTTAATAAGAGTTTATTTAGAGGCGCCCTTATTAATAACTCGTTTTAAAATTATTTAAGACCTTATAAAGTAAAGTTAGATATAAAGTTTAATAGTATAATCGCGTAGATTATATACCTCGTTAATTTATATAACCGCTAGGTAGTTAATTAATTATTATTTTATTATATTTATTATAACCTAAATATTAAGCGGACTTTATATTAAAGCGAAGACTTTTATCTTGGATAATCTATTATCGATATAAATTATATAGCGCTACGTCGTGAAATCGTAGTTTTTATTATAACTAATATAGAGCTCTCTAGGCTCTCGATTAATATTAATATTAATTTACTCGGTATAAAACGACGATAATAATATATTTATCGATTTATTTTTATTCGCTAGGTCTTAAATATAGTTATATATATCCGTAAAATATTTATAAAGTCTTTAGTAGTACTCTTTTAATCTATTATAAATATTAGAAAGGGTTAATTATAATTAACGTAACTAGAAATAATATTATACTCTTTCTATATTTATAGCCTTCTTAGATTAATATTATAAATAATTTTACTTTATTCTAGGTTATTTATTTAGTCTTAAACTTTCGTATTTCCTCCTTAAATTTAACTCGTTTATATTTATCTTATTTAATACTAGCCTCTTAATAATTATCTTTATATATATTTACTAAGATTTATATTACTTTAAATACGTTAAACTCTTTTTAAAGTTAATAAACTTATTTTATAAATATATATTACGTTCTACCGAGTATCTACTACCCGATAAGAGGAGTTCGTATATTAATACGGGACGATAATCGCTCGCGGGCGTATCTACTTATTAGAATATCCGTCGGTATAGTTAATATATTTAAATACGATAGTACTAGCGGAGTTAACCCGTAATTATTAAATAATATCTACGGCTCCTACGAAGGTATATTATTATAGGAGTTATTTATTAATTAGTTATAAAAGAGGGAACCTAACTCTTATTAGATTTATTCGGAGGATATAATAATTTAAGATTAATAATATATATAATTAGGGATCTACGATTTAAATTAATTATATCGATAATATTAAATAATAAAGAGTTATTTTAAAATATAAAGAAAGACGGTAGCTTATATAAAGTTTTAAAAACCTTCTTATATTAATTTAAAATAATATAATTCTAATAATAACTCCGCCCCAGTTTATTTTAAAACGTTAGGATTTATTTATAAATTATAGAGACTAGTATATACTAGCACCCCTAGGCTCTTTTCTAGTACTATTATTTTAATAGATCGAGATAATACTAGGCTATCGAGTTAATTTTAGGACTATTTTATAATATACCGTCTTTTTATTACGGCGCCGTAGGATAATAAATCGATAAGTTTTTTATAAAGTTATATTATTTACCTAATTAAGAAGGATCGATTTAAATTTTAATAAATATTAATTAATCTATCGAACGTAAAGTGGCCCTTCGTAAGAAATAGATAAGATTATAACCGTTAACCTTAAACTTATTAGGCCGTAATATCCGAATATATAAATAATATCTCTTAATTTTAGTTTCCTTTCTTAACTCCGGTTACGATTCGTTAATAAAAATAACCTACCTTTAATATAAAGTATCTTTTATAACTAAATATAACCCGGTGGTAGTACTTAAGAGAAAGGTATTAAATTAAAGATAACCCTTTATCCGGGAAAAAGTCTTAATATATATAACTATTTTAATTTTATTTACGCGTTTTATACTTTTAATCTAGTTATCTTCGAATATATTCCTTCTTCGGATACTATAATTATCCGAGATTAAAATTATTAATAAACGGCGTAGAATAAATCTAGGTTTAAATACCCGTAATAGGAAAACTATATCCCTTATTATCTTATTCGTAATTTATCTTTATTACGCTTAAGGTATATAAAACTAGAAGCCTCTTTAAGATGAATTTATAAATTAATTTTCTTAACTATATCTTTTTTATTCTTAGTCGAAGTTACTTCGAAGGCGATTTATATCTTTATTAAATTAAACCTCCTATTTAAAGCCAGCGCTAGGCCTTAATTAATAAATAAAAGATATTATAGGAGATAGATAACCCCCCTCCGGTAATTCTATTCCTTATTATAATTATTTAATACTAATCTTTAGGTAGGTGCCCTACGAAACCGCGTCGTAGGATTTCTATAAATACTATTTCTAGCGAGAATAAAAGTTATTTAATATTAAAGAAGAGTTTATAAAGTAGGTTAATAAATAGAATACGAACTTATATTATATAATTATATAATACTAGTCCCTTTAATAGGCTGCGTAGGTTATTAAAGATTATTTTTAGGGTTATAAAAATACCTATTATAAATCCTAATAAATTTAATCCGATATAGTTTTCTAATTTTAAAATAAATAATAAAAGTATTAAAAGACTCTTTAAAAGTTAGACTTCGAGTTAAAAGAGTATACTAAAACCGAGAAAGAGCTCGAATACTATTTTTATATATTAAACCGGTTATCCGATTTCTTAATTATAATATAATTAATTAAGGGGGATAAAGCTATAATTATAAATAATTTAAATAACGAGAATAACCTAGGTAACCTAATATTAGAGCTCGAAGATAAAAAATAATATATAAGCGGTCTCGAGGATAAATTAAAGATAGTAAAGTAAAAATATAAATAAATCTTTATTAACCGCGAAGAGGTTATAAAGATTAAAGATAAAGCGATCGCCGAGTTTAAAGGTTATACTCCGTAAATACCGAGGCCGGAGTAATAAATAAACGAGGTAATAATAAGTATATTAATAAAAAAAAGATTAAAAACTAAACGTAAAAACTTAAAGGTATATACTACGAAGAAAAACTACTAAATAATCGATTTTACTCGTAATCTACGGGAGAGGGTAACGATAATAATTACTCTATAAAATATAGTTACTAGTATTTTATATTACGCTTATTAATTGATTTTAGTCTTTCGTATTTAGTTACTTTACGTAGGAGGATATTATTTAGGAATAATATTATTATTATATAATTTTTATAAACTTTTATAATCTTTTCAGCCTATTTACTTAAGCGATAAATACGCGAATAATTATATTATTTATTTTATATAGATTCTTTACGATCTCTCTTTTAATAATAAGTTTATAGCCTATAAAATAATAGTAGTTTATATATACGTATTTATAACCGGACCCGCCGATATCTAAATTCTTAATAAAATAATAATTATTATCCGGATTCTAGTAGATAGGGAGATATTAATATTTAAACCGATTATTAATTAATAGCGTTATAAGGAGTAGTATATCCGGAGGAGGTTTTTTATAAATACGACGTAGATTATTTTATAAACTCTCTTTAATAAATCTTCTTATATTCGCCGCCTCGGACGGAGGTAAATTTTCCTTTATATTAAATAAATTCCCCGGGACCTACTTTAGGGTAAAGGGTAATAAACTTTAATATAATTTATTTATCTCGGACGATATAATAGATCCTCGGTAGTTACTACCTATCCGAGTAAGGCCTTTAAATAAATTATTATTACCGTCGAGGATATTAAAGAAGTATTAAAAAATATCGCGCTTTATAATAAAGAAGGTTAAATAATATTTATACTATACGTCCTCGGCGCTCGGGTATATATATCGTATATATAAGTAGTTTATATCGGCGTAGAAAATATACTCGAACGGCCTCCCGTAACGGAAGGATACGTCGGAGTTATATAAATTATAATCCGAGGAGATAATCGGTACTTCGTATATATTATTACTCGTATAAACTTATTTTAAAGTCTTATAGATACGTCGTATATTAATATTAAATATAATATTATTAAAGTAATAAAGTTATAGTAGTCGAGTTTACCGGAGGAAGTCCCGAGCTATAATCTCGTCGGCGTTTATAAAGGTATTTTATATCGATAAATAACTAGATTTAAAAACTAAGATATATATAACGTGTTACTAGTTATATTTAATATTCGGGGTATTTAGTTTCGGTTTATAAAGATCTTTTCGAGGAGTCTATTTAATTATCTAAAAGAAATAACGAAAGGCGAATAACTAAAACTACCGATAAAACTTTTAACGAATTATAAAACTAGACCTTAATATATACTCTTTATTATTAATTTCGTTTATTTACTCGAGGTACTCGCTTTATTTATTATACTACCGATCGAAGGCCTAACGGACTAATTCTTTAAATTTAATATTAAATAACCTTTTTATAATCTTCGCGTACGGCTTTAAATATATCGTATCTTCGAGGAAAATATAAATTAATAATATAATATAATAGATCTTATGAATCCGCCTAAGGATTTAATCGCGTTACGAGTCGAAGTATAACGATACGAAGATCTTACGTCGATTAAACTTCGATTCTATAAATAATAGATCTTTATTCGAATAACGAGGGTATCTACTCTTTAAAGTTAGGATAATATAAGAGTTTAATTATAAACGAAAGTTATTCTCGTTTTTTAGGATATAATCCTACGTAGCTTTAATTTTAGAGAGGTAATATATAAATTTTTTAAAATAACGTAAAAGTAAAAGTTTATAAAAAGTACCGATTTTTATAATAGATTATAGGCCCGTATATAATATAAGGCGGTTTATATTATCCCTAAACCTCTTTATCTCCTCGTTTATTATTATTAATTTTTCTAGTTATTTTAGATCTCTTCTCTTACTCTCCGATAATTTTATAAATTATTTTCCGTTAAGTTTACCCTATAAAACGTAATATCGTAAGTAACGAAAAATATCTTTATCGGAGAAATTAAATACGTTAGAATATTTCTTACGAATAATACGTCTAGTCGATTCGTTTATATTTAATAATAATTATTAATAAAAGGGTCTTTAAATATATTAAGTAATATATCTTTACTTTTTAAATAAAGGTCTATTACCTACTATTTATTATTTATAATAAGGAAGTCCTTCGCTACCTTTAATCTATATCGGTTATAAAGGTATATAATTTATCTTTTTAATTATATAAAATCCGGCTCTTTAAGACTTTTAAATACCGAGTAGAGGATATTAAACGAACGAAGAGCCTACTCGAGGGTAGCTTCGTTAATAAATATAAAAATATAATACTCGGGCTCTAAACGGTGATAACCCTTAAGTATATATATATTTTTTAGTTATATAACGTTCTTCTAATCGAGTTACCGAGGATTAATTAATAAATCTTCGTAATAAAATTAATTAATACGGACTTTTATAGAGCCGTAGAACGTACGACTCTTCTCTACTAATAAGTTTATTATAAAGTTATTATAGTATCGAAAGGAGTTAAGAATTATATAAGTTCTTATAATAATTACCGTAATCTTCGAATATACCTATAAAGACGTGGTTATATTATTATTTATAATAATTCTATAATCGGTTATTTATTATTTTAAGATATAAACTATATAATTATTTACCTATATTAAACCTTCTCGATTTATAATAGCGTCGTATAATTATCTTATTTAGTTTCAATTTACTAGCGAGCGCTACGTCTCGATTTATAATAAAGGCCGGCTTTAATAAATTTTAGGTAATCTCGTCGACCCCTTAAAATAACGATTTATTTTATTATTCTTTATTAATTATAAAGCGAAAGACGTAGCCTTACGAGAACTCTTTCTTTTTAATAATATAAAGAGAAGCCGATATAATAACCTTATTAACCTTTAACTCGATATTAGAAATATTTACTCTAACTTCTTTATCCTCTTCGCGGATAACGAAATCGTTTTCCGGATCTCTTTTTATTATACCCCTATTAATTATTACGAGACCTTCGTATATAATATCTAGTAGGAGATACTATTAGGGTTAATTTATATTAATATTATTTATACCCGTCTCCTCTTCCTATTTACGGATATTATTTATATCTTCGCGGACGATTTTATAATACTCGACGATATCGTAAAATAATTAAAGTCGTAGGTTATTATTAATTATAATATTATCTCTTTATCCGCCGTTCGCTTTAAGGTCGTAATCGTCGTAAAGAGAGATAAAATCAATACTATATTTAACGTTTTATAAATATAAAATCTTCGATTTAACTTTTATTAATAAGACCTTATCGAAACGTTTTTATTTATCGTTATTTTATATTTATCCGACGAGTAGATATCGCTACTCGCTCGTTATTATAGGTTATAGGAAGTCTTACTACGATATATAAATAAAATCCGTTAATTATAATAAACCTCCCGGTACCTTTATTCTACCCTTTATTTTAACCGCTTTATATACGAAGTAATTAAATACGTATTAAGGATATTAAATACGCCGTTTAATTTAATAAAGGTTAATTATCTCGATAATTAAGTTCCTTAAAATTATTATAAATATTTATTTAAATTCCTACGTCTCTACGTAGAGTAAAAGATATTTAATTAAAATATAATATCGTATATAATTTCTAGTATATTTATAGATATATTTTTATTTAATATATATCGTATTACCTCCTTCCTACGATTAATATACTTTATTAATATCTTTAGATTTCGAGCCTTACTTTATATATAATACGATTTATAAACCCTCGGTCGTTTAGGCTTTAAGAATAATATATAAAATCCTAATAATCGAGCTATAAAATCGACGGCTTTAAAGTTAGTTTTAAACCCTCGCTTTAATTTTTATTAAACGCCCGGTATATATAGCCTAGATTTATTAAGAGAATATTCGTTAGAAGAGATCGTAATAATTATAATTATAAAATAATAGAATTTATTTACTTTATCTAGGCCGTAACTTTAAATATACTTTTATATACGGCTACACTTTATATAATATCTATATTTAATACTTCGGATATAATTTAGTAATAAAAGAATATTTATATAATATATACTACTATCTTTTATATAATACTAGTAATTTAGTCGTAGGTTTAAAGCTATTTACTATTAATATAAAGATATTATTAATTAATAGGGGAGGTATCCGAAGAGTAGTACCCTTAAAGTATTTAAAAATTTTATAAAAGTTAATTAACCCTAACTACTCTTTATAAAACTTCTTCGACCTAGTTTTTAATACGAGTTTTAGCGAGTCTTCTCTCCTTTAACTCGCCCTATATCTCTAATATTTAAATAAATAATTTAATTATATTAAATTTATTTATCCGCCGGTAGGATATTAATTACTATACGAAAATCTTCGATATATTTACGCGGTAGTTTTTCCGTCGTAGAGCGACTGGTTATAGTAATATCTTCTATTATATATACTATATTTTAAAGTACTAGTTACTCGACGGATACTACGATATATATAATCTCGAGGTTTCTCTTAAAGAGTACTTTAGACGGCTTTAACGAATATTCGATTATTCCGGTAACGAGTCCGATATTAAAATTACCGTTATAATAATAATAATCTCGAAGGCGTTTCCCTACCTTTTCTCTAACTATAATAACTCTAGTATATATTTATAGGACTACGGTAAATAAGGATCTCGTTATCGAAAATTATTATTAATAATTTAAATAAATTATAAATATCTACGACCTAAAAGAGTTAAGGACGAGTTATATTTATAAGAGGTATAAATATTATATATTCCTCCTCTACGATATTCGTTAACTAGCTCGTAGGGGTTATATAACCTCGGTTATATTAAAATATATCTAATAGCCCTCCCCTTATCGTTCTACTCTTATTCTTTTCTAGACTATTTAAACTAAATTATATTACTACTATTAATACTTTCTAAAATAACGGTTTAAAATATAATAATTTTATTAATTTTATTTTATAAAAGAGTTTATAAATCTAGCCTTCGATAACTTACCTAAACGTAGTCGTCTCTCTCGGTACCGGTATAGAGAAGGAACTACTCTTACTAATAATACCTAGATTCCGTTACGTTTTCTAAGACGGTTTTATTCCTCGCCTTTATTAATTCTTTATCTTTTTTTAGAATAATTAAATAACCTAGAATAAACTTTAAAATCGCCTAGATTAAAAGTCGCGTAAAGATTACTACCGTTTTAACGTAACTTTATTAGACGAGTAATTAATTATTTATAATATAAATCGTATAAATAAGATTTAAGCCCGGGTGAAAATATAATTACACCTCCGTAAAGATTATTTAAAAATTATCTTCGCTCTTATAATATCCTCTTTCTTTTTCGAATTAGACGACTTTATATATTACTATAAGAGTTATCGCTGCGTCGGTATTCTATAGTATTATTTATAGAATAAAACTATAGAATAGCTACTAAAAGGTTTTTAAAATTCGTTATAATCTTTTATTATAAATTCGGAGATATTAAAGTACTATAAATTAATATAAGATTTTTATTCGTTATATTATCGCTATTAAAAGCGAGTAGAATTCTTAGTCCGTTATTTTATTAACCCTATTATTATCTACCTAAAAGATATAATAGAAGTATAGAAAATTAGTAACTTCTCTTATAACTTAAATTAATTTATCGTTTAGTAGAGCTTGAATATTAATTTTAATATATTAAGATACTATAGCCTAACGCGAAAAGCGTATAAGGGATATTATTAACCGGGCGTATTTAACCTAAAGAGGAAATATAATAACGAAGATATTAATATTAAGAATAAGCGAAAGCGGCCACGCGAGTATTTATATTACTAATATATATAATAGATATTAATTATAACTAGGTCGGAGATTAAACGGGGTTATATATAATATCTTTATAAATATTAAAAAAGAAATTATCCTTATTTAACGAGCGCCTTTATTAAAGTTCTAACTCTAGTTCTAGTTCTAATATCAAATCTAGTTATAGATATTAAGTATTAAATTAATATAATATTATAAACGCTAATTTACTATAACTTTATAAGCGCTAATTTACTATAACTTTATAAGCGTTAACTTACTATAACTTTATAAGCGCTAATTTATTATAATTTTATAAACGTTAATTTACTATAACTTTATAGGCGCTAACTTTACTATAACCTCCTTATAGTATTAATTTTAACTTTTTTTAACTAAACTACTAGTAGGATACCTACTCTTTATAAACTTAATATACTTTTTATACTCGTATATTAATTTAATAGTAAAAGACTTCTTAATAGGAATAATCTTATATTTCCGAAAATTTATATACCTCTATACTTCCGTTATTCGAATAAGTAACCGACGGAGTTATAGTACCGTAAAATTACTTTAGAAGAATTTAAAAGATTCTATATAAAAGATACTAGAGTTTAATAAATAAAGTAAATAAGTTTTCCTTTTTAATTAAGGCTTAAATCCTCCTAATTATAAGAAAATACCCGGATTATATAATATACTCCTTATTTAATATAGCGAGACTCTTAAGAGAGATATTAATAAGTTATTAATATCTTTAAAAACGAATTTCTTATTAATTTAATCTAGTAAAATATACGAATAAAGATTCTTCGGCCTTCCGATTTTACGTTAAAAGTTATTAATAAAGACGAAACTCTAGCGATAAAGTCTCTATATTATAACTATTACCGGAGGTATAAACGAGATATCGCGGGCTAAATAAACGAGTAGTTTATTTATAACTTCGCCGGAAAGGCGTTTAATAATTTATATTATAATAAATAAAATATAATCGTAATCGAAAATACCCCCGAAAAATCGATTAACTATTAACTTAAGTGTTAAGAATTACCTTATACTATTTTAATAAATAACGCGTTACTAGAATATTAATCCTCCGTTAAACCGAATTCTATAAAGTATTCTAGTAGAAATAAGTCCGATATTATCTTATTTTTTAATACCTCTACTAAGCGCCTAATCTATATTATATCGACGTATAAATTATCTCCTACCACGAGCCCTATATTTAATATAGTTAGGTCGTAATTAGCTTCTAAATATAATAATCTAGATTAATTAACGGTTATTATATAAAGTAATACCGAGTTTAAGGGAGAGTAAATAAAGTCCTTTATATTAGAGTTTAATAAGTAATAAGTATATAAATACTTTAATCTTAAAGAATTATAATTAACGAGGTTAGATTTCTCGATATTAATACCGAAAGATTATATTTAATCCGTTAATTTAATAGTAGTAGCTCCTTCCTTATTATTAATAAGAATTAATTTATAATAGATTTAAAGTACTATACGTTAATATAAATCTTAAATCTTTACGGTATTTATAAAAAGGCGTATACGGGCGAGAAGGGTTTCGATAAATATTTTAATCCTTATATTAAACGAGGCCGATTTAATCTACTTTAGTTAATTTTATTTAGGAAGGTTTCGACGAATATAAATAACTTTACTTTTAAATTCGATAGGTTATAATCTCCTATTATAAAGGAGGGCCTTAATATAATAAAGGAGCGCGAAAGATTATATTAACCTCGAGTAATTATCGCCTTATCTCCCCGTTAAAATAGTACCGATATTTTATTTAATACCTCTAAAGCGCCTATTAATTATAAAGAGACGGTTAAAGAATTAAAAAACGAGGGTAACCTACCTTTATATAAACTTCTTCTTTATAACGTAAATAACGGTATCGAGAACTCTTAAGTTACACTCGCGGTTTATCCTACTAATAATAAATTTATAAACCGACTCCTTATTATAACTAGATATAACCCGTCGTTTATAATTACCCTATAAGAGCCTAGCGTAGCTCGAAAAATAGGACGATTAAATTATCCCTTCTATAATAAAATGTATATAAAATTAAGTAATTTTTATAAATACGAGCGCTCGTATAATATAATAATACTATTCTTATATTATAAGTATTATCGAGTCTTTCTACGTTTAACCTCCTTTATATATTATTATCGATAGTATTATCTAGGTTACTCGGCGCCTTATAAACGCGGCCTTAAATATAACGAATATAATCGAATTTTCGTACGGCTTTACTCTCTTCGGTAATATTAAAAGAGATATTACTAGAGGCTTTAAGATTATATATATAAATCTATTTTAAATCCTAAAATTATATAATATACGGATAAGAGTACTATATACGTCGACGTCGTCTATTATTAAGGAAGTAATAAACGAAAACTTAATATATTAAAGAACTTTATCGTATATAAATTTATATTAAATACTAAAGACGTATAATATATAGGAGAAGAATCTATTAATAATATTACCGGCGGTCACGAAAATAGGAAGCGAAGGTTTAATATAATAAATAACCCTATTATATATAAACTTCCATTAAATCCTAAAGGTATATAATATAATATCGTCGATTTCTACGAAGTAAATATATAGGAGAATCCTACCCTTTTACGAAGTATATCTTTAGAGTAGTTTTTACCGTTAAAGGTTACTAGGACCTATTTAATATATAACCGAATTAAGCGAGTATTACTATTAAATAATTAAATACTATATAGAATACCGTATCTTTCCTTTAGTATTTAATTTAAATTAATTTCTAATTACCGTCTTACCTTATAAATTTCTTATAGATTACGATATATTAATCTTAAATCTTTAATAAATATAGTTAAGTATCTTTATTCTTTTATTCTATAGTATCTTTCTCGTAAATTTCTTTAATAAGGAGGTCTTATTTCGACCTAATATATAAACGTACGATTAGAGTATAAGGTTTCAAGTACTTTATATTTAAAATATTACGTAAGAATAAATACTATTAGATTTAGTATTTTATTTTATTTAGATTTCTCGTATTTATTTTCTTTAGCCCCTTTATTATTCCCGTTCCTACTATAAAAACTAGGAAGCCTTTAATATTAAAAGTATTATTTTATTTATTAAAATATTATAATACGATAGAGCTAGCTAGTTTAGTCGCTAGCTTTATAATTTCTATTATAATTATACCGATACTTCTAATATCTTTCTATTTCTATACCTCCGTAGTCCTTCCTTTTAATAATATCTTTTTACCGATATTAACTACTACTATTAACTTTACTCGACGAAGTATACCGGTTATTTACTAATTTTTATATAACCGTTTCGGTCGAGTAATAACTATATATAATAAAGGTCTCCGTAATAGCGACCTAACTCGTTATATATATAAGAGATTCTATTAAATAACTTTCTTAAATTAATATCGGTATAAATTATAAGGTTTTAACCAACCTCTTTATATAATATAACGATTTCTAAAGTTTTTAAATATTTATACGGAGTTCCTAGAATATACTCTAGGTATTTATCTATATATTTATAAACGATACGGATATAATTTTCTTTACGATATATATTTATAATTCTAATTATCGTATTAATATTTCTAAATATCTAAATATTCCTACGTATACCCTTATCGACCTCGATTTATTTTATAATATAAAGATTATAATTATTATTATATATAATTAAAATATCCCCTATTTAATCCTAGTTTATGTATTTATAATAGGTCCGTAATAATTCGTCCCGGATCTTATACCTAGGCTTTTTAGAGATATACTCGATATTTCGAATATTTATAAAAATCGATAAGTCGGGGTTAATAGGGAGTATATAAATTAAAGAATCTTTTATTAATTAACGCCGTTTTTATCTCGACGAGTTTTATTTAAGAAGAAGGGTAGCCGAGGTATCGAGTTTCTCTTTATTTATCTCCTTATCGAAACGAATATCCTTTATTTAAGTTAATTAACGTTAAAGGTCGGCTATATCGGGTTTAATAATATATAATCTACGTAGTATAAAGCCCCGGTATAATAATATCGATTCGGTAAAAAGATTTATTCTAAACTATATATATAGCCTTAAAGATTATCGAAACCCGAAACGACCTTTATTAAAATTAACACCGATAAAAACCGATATATAATTTTTATATTTATACTACTTTTCCTCTTAAATATATTCCGCGTCTTTAGAATTATAGAGACGAAAGTTATAGTACGTAATTAATATTATATAAATTACGATCGGTATATAAAAAGGTCCGATAATAAAGAGGCTTTAAAAATTTAATTAATATAACTAGTATCTATTCTTAAATCCGTTATATTATAATCGTAGGCCCGTAATATAGAATATAAAGAGATACGATTTAATATACTAGCCCGTTTTTTTAAATATTATTAAAAACCGTTACCCGGTATACCGGAGGAAATTAATATCCTCGATTATTATTATAAGTAAAAGGATCTTCCCGATCCGATACTTTATCCTTACCGTCTAAATATTCGTAAAAAACTTAGATTTATAAATCCTTTATAAAAAATTCGAGACCTTTAAGAATAAAACGGATATCTATACGTAGAGGTAGTATATTTAAACGAGATATACTTTACGTTAAATATATTATAGAGTAAGATTTAAGAGGCGTTCTTAATTTTATAAAATATATTAAAAGAAGTCGCGCGGAAATTAATTAAATCGAAGTAGCGAATAATAAAATACTAGAGATTATATAAAAAGAATGGTTTCGAGGAGCTCCGAGTATTCTAAACGTTTTATATAATATACTATATATAATCTTTAATATCGCGAAACTAGATTATATGAAAATTATTTTAATATCGTAATAATTTATTATAACCTAAATAAAGTATCTAGTTATTTTATATAAAAATCCTTTATATTAATTTAGATTCAGCCGTCTAATTCTTCGAATAAATAATTATATATTTATCCGTCCGTATATTAGAATTTAATATAGTATTAAATAGAGAGGTTAAAGGGTAATTCTACGACTCCTCGGAAAATATATATATTTCGATATTTAAATCGCCGAAGCGCTTTAAAAATAAAATCCGATTCCTTATTATATTTTTTCTATTTCTTATATTATAATACTCCTATTATTATAGTTAAGGGAAGTATAAAACTAATTATAAAATAAAAACCAAGACGTTATTTATAATAAATAATTATTACGTACTTCTTTAGTAGAAATAGAACTGGTCGTTCGTATTATAAACGTAATAAAGAAAGGTCGTTTACGGATTAATTTTTATAATAGGATTATAATATTTAGTTAACGTTCTTAGCCTCTAATTTTAAAATATATAATATTTTCTACTCGTCGTTTCTTCTTAAAACGCTTATATCTATATAATAACTTAGATTTACGTATTAAATAAAATTATCTCGCTGAATAATAACGTCCTACGGTATATAAAATAATTATTTTTATTTAACCTCGCTAAATCGCCGATAATAAAACTGGCCCGACGATACCCGATATCTTTTATCGGCTCCTCCGGTTTTATAAAACCTTCGATATAATATTTATTTTTATAAACGGTCTATCCTTTACGATCTTTACCTTTAGCGAATTCTATTTAACGGGCTCCGAGTAATTCCGACGCGTTTAAAACCTCTTTACCGGCTCGATCTCGACTAGTATAATATCTATTATAATTATTATTATTCTACGTTTCGGCTTTAAGGGTTATAAGAAAGTAATTTAAATAAACTATATTTTAGTTTAAGCGCCGCTCGTAATTTTTAATTATTTAATCTTCGTATTCTTTATCGGTCTATTTCTCTAGATTATTAAAATAAACGGTAATTAAAATATTCCTATTTTTAATTTATTAATAAATATACTCTTCCTTATCGTTTACTCCGTAATTATTAATACGTATTTTATAATTAGCCGTATAGGTAATTATATTAAAGAAAGAAAAATTAACTAAAAGTAAAGACGTTAAAAATAAAGCGTTTCCTTTTACTTATTATATATCGAAGAGGGGCGGTATTATATAAAGAGTTAAATCGTAGATTAATACTACCTTATTTCTATATTATAGTACCGTCGTAGTATTTTAGTATCACGTAATAAATTATAAATAAACTAAGTTATTAATAATTAATAAATATAGTTAATAATAGTTAAGATAATAAGAAGGAAATTTATTAAATTATAATAATATAAGGGTATATAAAGAGACGCTAGTCCTAATTAAATATAAAGCTTAACGTACTTTAATACCGAGATATTAAAAAAAGTTATATCTACGCTCGCCTAAATAAATAATAAAGACTTAATTTAACTTTATATTATTTTTAAACTATACTCCTTTAAAGTTAAAGTTATACCGTAAAAGAGTTATATATATATAAAAAGTAACTAAAATCGTATAGGGTTATATTCTAAAGAAAGTATTAATTTATTAAAAATAATTTTATATAATCTTTTAAAAGTATTTTAATTTAAAGGGCTAAAAGTTTATTTTTATAAATTTAATATTATTCTTAACCTCTTTACTTATAAGCCCTCGTATCTCGTCTCGTATATCGTCGTCCGCGGAGACTAGAAATATTAATAAGATACGATTATAAACGTAGAATAACGAACTCGTTAATTATAAATAATTTACCTCTCTCCTTAACTAGTTAATTTAACCGTTTTACTTTATAATCTTCGTTATATTAGTTATTTATTAATACCTTTAATAAGGCTTCTAGGTTTATATAATCTTTATAATAAAAAACCCGTACGTTTTTACCCTTACTATTATAACTCCCCTTTATATTCTAATCCTCTCGGGTAAAATAAATTAAGATACGAAATATTTATTAATAGTTAAAAACTCCGCTTTAAAGAGAATTATAAATTAATTTATATAATCTTTATCTCGAATATCGTCTTTAAGTATTTAATTAATAATTTTAATTAGTCTAACTTCGTCGCCTATTTTTATTAACGTAGTATATTATATTATTCCGATTATAAGGGTAATATTAACGAAGTCTAGTTACTAAATAAAATAAATATACCATATACGGATCTCGTAATAATTAAATCTTTAAATTAATTCTTTAAGATAAGGGAGCTAGGTAACGATATTAATACTAATAACTATTATAAAAATATTATTATACTCGTTAATAAAAGCTCTAGAGTTATAGAGACCGTTAATCTAGGCGAGTTAAAAATAAATTAATAGAATTTCTTATATCCGATCGTTATCGACGAGATCGAAGGAGTTAATATTATATACTCTTTTATAAAATTTACGGGTTAAACCGGCCTAAGGCTAGACGAGTAAATATAAAAATAACGTATTATTTTCCGTTTAATAAATAATTATAAATAGGTAACTTTATAGAAAAGATCGGATATTAAAGAATAATAACTAGATATTAACGTATTATCCGGTATATACTTTCTAGGGTCGTACTATGAGTATATCGATAAAAAATAAATCTTTAACTTTAATAAGAGTTACCCGCCCGCCGATTTAGTGGGTTAATAAGTTATGAAAAATAATTAGAATAACTTATATAATAGTAGAAGTAGAAAGACTACCGGTTATAACGTAACGATATACGTATACGGAAAGGCCTCTTAATAATATATAATATTATACCGAATATATAATAAGAGCTATAAGCGCTTAATAAAGGCGAAGGAAGATTTTATAAAACGGCCGTCGAAGAATATAAAGTAATAATACTAGAAGTAGGATTAATACGGACCCTCTTTAAAGAATTTAATTAATATTAAAAGAGAATATAGATCCTAAATTTACTATAAGTTCATAAAGATATATACTACTCTTCGACGGAGACTAAAAATCTTTAGTTATAACGATAGTAATATATATTAAAATTAACGCTCCGGCTATAATATTTATAAAGCCGTGAATTCGGCCGAAGCTTCGTACCGAGATTCCTAGTAAATCGGTTACGAAACTTAAATATAGTCCGGAATATAAAGGGATTATAATAATAAGAGAAAGAATCTTAACTCTCGATCTAATATCTATTAAATTAAAAACCCTATAAATAACGTAGAAAGTAGTTATAATTTAGTAAATTATTTAGAATAAAACCCCGCCCCTAGTCTAAGATCCTATAAATCGATAACGGCGTAATTAGAGTAGATACGCGATATACTATAATAGGAAGATCGACCTATAAGCCTTAATAATAATAATAATATAAAATACTAAACGTAGCGTAAAGATAACGATAATTATACCGTTAGCGGTAATCGCGTAGAGTCGTAATATATTTATAAAGAATTTAAATATAGAGGGGGTCCCGTTACTTCTTTAATATATTTATCCGCTCGAGAATAAAGTCCCGGTAAACCTTATCGTCGCTATCTATTTATAATTATTACGTTAATATATAATATCTTTTACGCGAGTCGAAAACTAGGGAATAATTTTAGGCTAATCGGATATAAAGATAAAAATACGTATAATAATTAAAGTAAAATCGAGGAGAAGTACTACGAGGGCCTTATAACTTAAGAAATATATATAAATATTATAATTAGTAATTAAGGTCCTCTTCTAAAATATTATTAATTTTAAAATACACCGCCGTAATATTTTAAATAATAGTAGTAACTTATTTATATCGGGCGCGTATATTATTTTCGATATATATTTCGAAATAGTCTTCCTAAAGTTATTCTAAATCCGATTTATAATTTATTTCTAATCTTTTCCTATTATTTACTTTAGTTTTATATATATCTTATATAAGGAAATAAATACTATAATAGCGCGTACGAAAATTACGAAGGTAGAGAAGAGGCGTAACGAGATATTTTATAAAAGGAAAGAGAGTATATTAAGGAAGGTTAATAAGCTAGCGGTAATTATTAATATAAATATCTATCTCGTCGTCCTTAGAGAGGGTTAATATATTACGTATAAATCTAAAAATAAAGACTGGCCCGTATTAAAAAAGTAAATAATAAATTTAAATAAAGAGATAAAAGTATTCGTATTAATTATTAATTAATTAAAATATACTTATCTACGACCTATCGAATTTACTCTTTAAAGTTTCGAGAGTATAATAAATATAAAAGCTTCGCGTACGTCCGAGCGGTAATATAAAGACTTATAACCTCTTTCGGGATCGGTCGTAAAGAAATTCTTTATTATTATTATATTATTATTATATTTAGAGATATTTATCTAATCGTCTTTCGATATACTACTTTATCGATATATTTATTAATCCTTACCTAGCGTAGGCGTTTAAAGATAGTATTATTAACGGAGTTTATAATCCGATTATATATACCTTAAATAATTAGATTTTTAATTATTATATAAATTAATTATATTATTTAATAGCCCTAGACTTAGGCGGCCCTAACGTAAATAAATCGATATTAATAAATTAATTTATATTTTTAGAGTATTAGGGTACTAGCGGTATCCAAACTTTTCTAAGAGTAATATATTACTAATATTTAATAACGTAGTTTAAATATTAATAATATTCGGTTAAGGCTCTAGTCGTAGTATTCTATATTTTGATATTAATAGAGGTATAGTATCTAGAAATATCCGCGTACCTTAACGGCTATATTATAAGTCCTATTATATTATATTATAATAATCGTAAAACTTAATAGAAGTCGTTATAGCCGGCTTATTCCGTCCTATAATTTCGAGGATTTTCTATAAAATTCGGGAAAGTATTATCGGTCGGTATTAATCTTATTATAAATAAATTAATTTATAGAATCCTATTAAGAGATTTAAGCCCGTTAAGTTTATAGAGTATTAAAATAAGTATTCTAATATCGCTAACGGCTAGTACGCTTTCGTGCGAATATTATCGTGAATAAGTAATTATTTACATTTACCGGATATATAACGATTAGTTAATTATATAATAATACTAACTACTAAATTATAAGGTAATAGAATAGCGCGCCGAATATAAATAAACCGCGCTCGAGATAAATCGTCTTTAAGTATAGGTCGTTTAGTATTAAAAGATACTACGAAAGTCTAAATTTAAAAAAGTAGAAAATTAGAAATATATAAACGAACTAAATACCCGTATATATAAAATAATCTTTAGTTTTAGTTAAATAAAGAATTCTTAAACGGAGTTAAATAAAGAGTTAAAATAAGAGTAAATCGAGAATATAAAGTTTTAGAAGACTTTTAAAATTTAAGAAATTAGTCGTAAAAATTTAAAGAGAGAAAAAACCGAGTTTTAATAGACCCTTTAAGAGTAGGCTAACTTTATTTATAATTTATATAAATATTTTAATAATCGGAGGGTCCCGTTAGAGGCGGGATATATTAATATTATAATATTAATCTTAAACCGTAAGAAGTTTAAACTCGAGGTTAAAGACTTTAAAATAATATTTATAATTAAAACTAGTTCGGAGACGGCGATTAAAATAATATAAAATAAATTAGCGGAGTAGATAAAATAAGTAAAGATTTATTAGAATAATTTATTAATAAAGAAAGATTAAAGGATTATAAAATTAAAGAGAGTTTTTCTTCGACCGAAATAAAATATAAGGATAATACCTCGTATATTATAGAAAAAGATAAGCGGTCTTTAAAGAGTTAGCGCTTTTAATATATATTATAATAATATTTTTTATACTAAATCGACGACTATATTAAATTATATTTTAAATATATAATCTTTGTCTAGAGCCCTATTTAAATCTATCTCGATAATATCTAGGGTACTATTTATAATACTATTATTTAGAGTTTTATTTATATATAATTAATTATCTCTAAGTTATATAAGGTAATAAGGCGGTAGATTTAAAGATTTATAATTTACTTTATATAATTATTCGGCCCTTTAGATTTATACTAGATTATATTAATTAAATAATATAGTAAATTTAGTTCCGGAAGATTATATAGCCCGCGGAATTTCCTTAAATATACTCCTCGAAGTTATTAATAGGCCGAAGTTATCCCGTCCTAGGCCTTTTAAAAATAAAATAAAATAAATCTTTAATCTTCCTTTATAAAACCGTTACTTCGAATAGTTTATTAATTTATAATAATAAATACTAGTCGCGTCTTTATTATTATTAAATATTAAATATTTAACCACCTTATAGCCTCTCTTAAATATTATACCGTCGACGTATAAGACCGGAAATATTTATAAATATATAACTTTTAACGTACCTACTCTTTACCGTTTAATAAGTAAATTACGTAGAGGATAAATCTATATTTATAATATTTCTTAGGTCCTAGTATATAGTAGCTTTAATTAAAAAATTCTAGTCTCGTTCTCTAATAATATAGAGTAGGTACTTCGTTCCCTATAAGACGACGGTATTATAAAGTTTAATAAAATAAACCTCCTACTACTAGTTAATAAAGTAATAACTCTTAAGTATATTAAAGCTAGTAGTATTATTTCTTTTCCCGAGGTTTTTATATATAAGTAAGCCAGGTTATCGTTTTTTCTTTTAAATAATATTTATAATTATATAGTTATTCTAGGGATAACGATATCGGTATTCTTTATATTCTTATAAGTAAAGCCTACGGTATACCTCTATAGAATATATAAAAAATCTTAAAAACGTACTATAAACTTAATATATCTTAAGGATATAAAGTAAAGATTATATTCTAACTCGGAGTTATTATAAAGTATTTATCTCGGCTTTATTTCGATTAAACTAGATCGCTCTTTAAAGAAAATAAAGAATTATATATTAAAACCTATTTATCTCGGGGTTTATTATTAAATAAACGATATACTCTTAAAGATATTTCTTATAGATCTTTTAAGTCTAAGAGGGATTATTATTAAATATATATTTCGGTATTCCTTAAACACGTTAAATACCTTTCTTTAAATTATTATTACTTCTTTACGCCTATTCCCGCGCGTAGTAAATATAACGATTATACGGAATTCCGGAAAGTATTAAATTAGTAGAGTAACTTCGTTACTATATAATCTAAGATTAATAGCTCGTATAATAGGATAGATTCTTTTAGAAATAAACTAAATCTAAAGAAATTAACTTATAATTTTCTAGATAAAGACGTAAAGTGAAATATTATTAACCCGTTTATTTCTTTTCTTCTATGAATATTTTAAAAGGCCTTAATACCTATCGCTATTATAACTATATATATATTATTTCTAGTTAGAGATTTAGGGTAGCGTATTTCCTATTTTCTCCTTATTATACTTTTATCTCTTTATTTTCCTAAATTAACGCGTAGTAACTATAAAGCTAGGAGGTAAGGTAGTCGTTATAATAATTACTCTTAATATTATATTAACGATATATATTCCTCCGGTTAATTATTTTCGGAATACCTTATAATTAATAGGGAAGGAGGACGTAAAAGCCTATATACTATCGGCGTAAAGAGTTAATAAGAATATAATTTATAATAAAGTAGGAAGGAATATTTATACTACTATTATAACACGAAATATCGGAGTTACTATATATATAAGCTCGCGTTTTACCGTAAAGGATATACGGGTACTAAGTAATTAAGTAACCTAATACCGAGATTATTATAATCTCTTACTCTATTATTTATTTAAGAGATTTATATATACTTATAAAGTTAAAGTATTTAAAGAGCCCATAAATTTATAATCCCGATATAGTTAATATTTTTAGTAGGTATAGTTATTTTAAGGATTACGTAACTATAAATATCCAGTAGATAAGATAAGGAGATATAAATAAAATAAGAAAGTAAATTATATTAAAGAAGAGGGCGGTCGAAGATAAATATATAACCGGATATTCTTAGCTAGCTTCGATTATTTATTATTAATTATACGATTATTTCTAAATCTACGTCCGTTTCTTACTTTTTACTCTAGGTCCGTTTATAGTTTCTCGTTACTATAGTTGATTTCTTCCTCTTATCTCTTACGAGTCTATTATTAACCTTATAGATATTATAACTACCGTTTTTACGTAGTTTTAATCTATTTTAGAAAGGTCTAGAGGCTTAAATATTAAATATTTATAAAATTTATTAAAACCCTCGTTCTATAAGAAGTAATAATTAATAGTATACTATTAATAAGATATTTAGGTTTCGTCTACTCTTACTAAATAACTAGTTAATTATCGATCCTATATTAATATTAAGCGCTAGTAATAACTTTATAAGGTAAATTTATTTTAAAACTCTTTACCGTACTATCTAAAGACTTTTTAAAAACTCGGTACTTAAGAGATAAACTACTACCTCGAGTACCTTTATAACGAGTATAAATATCTTTATAACGACCGCGAGTATTTCTATAACGAGTAGAAGTATCTTTATAACTACTAAAAATACCTCTATTATAATAACTTTAATATACGCGGCCGGCCCGCCCTATTTATTACCTAATTTATCTTTTATTATATTAACTTAATTAAATAATTTCTAAAGTTTATAGATTTAGGATAGTTATTAAACTTTAGGATATACTAAAGTTTATAGTTTATATTTATTCGAGGACTACCCCTAGATCTTAACCCTTAGGATTAATAATTTATAAATAACTTTAGGAATAATATTTTCGACTTATCTTTTATACTACGCCTAATTTAATAGCGGTAACGAAGGAAATCTAATTAATTTTATAGAATATACTAATATATCGTTCGTAAATAATAGTTACTTTCTTAAAGCGGGGAGTTTAATAGAGGTTACGGGGCCTATAATCCGAAATAATATAATTTCTATATTTTTATATATTATATAAATAGGCGTCTCTATTATCGTATTCTTAAATAAAGATTATAATATATCGTAAAGTATTTAGCGGGATAAGCCTAATCTATTATTTATAAAATAAAAGTAAATAAAAAGATTCGATATAAATATAAAGTACGGGCTTCTAGGTAATACTAACTAGGTTATATAGATTTCGTCTTTATAAAAAGGCCTAATTACCCGTCTTAACTTTTCTTTCCCGTAGTACACTTAATGAAGTTAACTCGTTTAAAACTCGTATTTTATATACTAACTCTAAAGTCTCTATTATTAACTCTAGCTTCATTATTAATTTATAGATTCTTTATACCTATAGTATTTCCGTACCTCTATTTTAATACCGAATATTAAGTTAATATATATTATCGATATTAGATTTATTTTATTCGGTTAATTAACTAGCTCTTTATAAAAATAAACCCTACTTTACTAAAAAGTAAAAAAGATTTATAACCTTTACTTCTAAAGTGCCGAATAACCGATAAAGATAATTAAAACTAGGTATAATTATTTATAAAGGCGCTTAGCGCTTAAATCGTATTACCGCTCGATTTAATATCGCGCTAACGGGTCTCTATAAGATTTTCGAAATTAGAAAAGAGTACTCGGCGCTAACTTATTTTTATATTTGAATAGCGGTAAATAAGCGAGTTTATATAAAAACTTAGAAGAGATTTAAAAGTAGAAAGACTATCTATAGGGGTACTTAATACTAAACTATTTTTAAACGGCGGTAAATAAGCGAGTTTATAAGAAAATTTAAAAGATATTTAAAAATAGAAATAATATTACGGGGCTTCGTTATTTACGGTGTCTTAACGTTAAATTTTTATTACCGTTAAGCGGCGGTAAGCCGGCGAGCGATTATATAAATACTAAGAGATATTCTAATACGAAAATTTTTTAGTATAGCGAAAATAACTTCCTTCTACTTCGTCTAGTTTAGATTATTAAGAGTCCTCCTTTAGGATTTATTTCTTAAGAGAGGTATAAACGAATAACTATTATATTTACTAAATCCCTATTTCTTCGTAAAGAATATTCTCTCTTTAATTATCGAGTAATTCTTTTTTAATAAAGTTTATTTTAGAATTAAACTCTTTATCGCCTAGTTCTTTATAACGAGTCTCGTTATTAACTTCGATTATACTTTAATTAAACCGGGAGCGTTAATTTAACTTTTTATTACTAACGTTTATAACGACCTTTATTAAGATAACGACGAGATACTTTATATTATTAATACCCTAACCGCCTCGAGTAGAATAATTAACTATTTTAAATTAATTCTTTAAGACTCGTTTAAACGATTTAATAAAACTAAAAGTTATAATAATCGACGGGTTCGATAGAAATATTATCTAGATATTAATCGGTCGTCTTTACTATTATATATTAAAGAGTCTAGGCTACATTATCCGTATTTTATATTATGATTCGATCGCTCTACGACCTTCGTCCTTTTATCGATTTAATACGGCGACGAATAAAGGACCGGCCGAGCGATATAATACTTTATTACTAATAAAATCAATATTATAACTCGATTATTACGTTTAATAAATACGTAATTAGGATTTAATATAAATCTTTATCGTTAAGGCTTCGTCCCGAGCCCGTAGCGGCTTATATATATATATTCTACTACTCTCCCCGTTAATGGCCACCCTTAGAGCGTCCGATAATCTAGTATTAACGGGGACGTACGGTTTAGATATCTAATACTAGTTAACTAGTTACTAGGCTAGTTATCCTAGGCCCGATATTATAATTAATATTAAGAATATCGCTAACGTTTTAGTGAATTACGAGGTACTTCGCTTTTAAAATAATAATATAAATACCCTTATAATTATTAAAGTTTCTAATAATATTAATCTCGTTATTTAATAACTTCGAAGGGTATATTTTAAAATAAAGGATTTATTTATTTTAGGATAGTTAAGGTTTCTATTAAATAATAAAAATATATTATCGTCGTTTATAATAAACCTAGTAACCTAGGATTTATCTAAATTAAATAAATTAAATAATATTATTAATATATCTTTATTTTTATTATAAAGATAGGTACCTTAGTAGGCTAAACTCCGTAATCGTAATTCTTAATATTAAAGTTATCGAGTAAAGCCTAGCGACGTCTCTAATAAATCTAGTTTAATATCTAATACTAGAAAACTTGGATTAATAATAGAATTATAGTCTCGGGCTATATTAGCGGGTTATATAATAATAAGTTCGTTTTTAAAGATCTCGGATTTTAGCCGGCGCGCTAAGGATAATATTTAACCTAAATTCCTATTAATCGAAACCGTTATTAATAATATTTCGTTTATTAAGGTTATTATTACCTTCCTTAATCGCGGTATAAAGAAGATTATTATAATCGCTATATATATCTACTTTATATCCTTATATCTCTTTAAAAATATAGTTTATTATTTATCCTCGCTAATTACTACGTACCCGTATTACTTAATTTTTAAATTAATTAATTATCGTTATCTTTAAGGTTAAAGTCTTTAAGTCCTAGAGTATCTCCCTAGAATTATTCCTAACCTCTTTAATAATTATAGGCGCTATCTTTTTATCGGAGTTTTTTATTTATATTTAATTAAGAGCTCGTTTACTTTAAATATAATAAATTAATCTCTAACGATTTTTAATATATATATTAATTAATAACTAGTAAACCTAAGGTCGTATTAGAGAAAAATACCTAATATATTAATTTATATATTTTAAATTCCGATATTATTATTTAATATGGATTTAATACTTATTTATTCCTCCGTTACCTAAAAACTTTATTAAAAATATATATCCTATTAACGATTTTAATTCTACCGATTCTTATCCCTTTTAATTATATTAACGGGAGAGATAAAGTAAACGATATAAATAATTTAAATTAATTTTTATAAACGAATATATTATTTAAATATATTAATCGTTATTAGGCTTATCTGGCCCTAGTAGTAATAATCGTAGTTTAAATATATCGTATTTCTCGCCTAGAACTCTTGATTTATACCCGGTTACGATATAAATAGTTTATATCGGACGGCCGCTTTAATAGTATTTTCACTACTACTATTATTATAATATTTATAACGGATATTCCTAGACTTATAGTTACCGAGGCTTAATTTAAATCTTTTTATAATATCTACCTTACGGCGTTTAAGGCATTTCGATTAATTAAGATTATTTTAAGTTTACTCGAGATATCCGTAGAAGGGATAAATATATTATTATACTCGAAATATTAGAGATAAAGTTAATCTAAAGAGTATAATTAATATATTTATATTAATTAAAATACGCGCTCGTTTTTAATAACCCCGTATAAAGACGATATTTAAATACTAACGAGCGGACTAAAATCCGTTTACGGTATTATAAGATATTTTAATTACCCTATTTTTCTCTTTTAAGAGTAATAATCGATAAGATTAATTATTATCGATCGGAACTCGTTATTATTAATACGAAGATAACTTTTAAGCGGCGACGGCTAGGTACCTTTTAATTAATAAACTTTATATTTATATACTTTAACCGATTTATTAAAGTTTATATAATATATTAGGCTTTATAATATCCTCGCCCGTATACGATACTCGTTTAACCTATAAAGGAATCGTTACGGATTATCCTTTAGTAATATATCTCTATATAATAATAAAAATATTATATTAGAATCTTTATCGTAGGTATTATTATAAGTGCCTTAATTCTTATATATACGGTATTAATTATATTCACCGGCCTTTTATTTTAAATAAATTATTTAATTATAATTTATTCTAGGTTAAACCGACTAAAGAAACTATTTAATTAAATTTTATTAATATTATAGAGTGTACTACCTCCTTATATACTCGCGTTAATTATAATATTCCTTCTACTAGTACTTTATAACTTAGTAACGTAATAAGATATATATACGTAAATCGAATTAAAATTATTTATATAAGATTATTACTTTTACTTCCTCTTTATTTAGGTCTTCTTTATTATCTCGATATCTTCGAGTATCGCGGCGGTACTTAATAGTCTAATATAAGATATTACTTTAATTATTATATTATTAATTTAAGAACTTCCGAAGGCTAGGAATTATTTCTTCTTTTATATATTATTATAAGGCCTCTCCGTTAGCGCGGCCTCCCTTTTATAACTCGGTTACCTACTCTTTATCTTAATAAATTTATTATTAAATAATACGGCGAGGTAGAAGTAAATCCGGTAATTAAATTTAAAAATTAAATAAAATATATTCTTTCTAGTATATACGAACCTAACGGTTATTAGTAAATCTCTCGACGGACGATAAGAGATCTTTATTAATATTCGTAGGTCTAATTTATTCCGTCGTCTCTCCTTTAATACTAGTTTTTAATACGGTTACTTTTACTTTATTTTTTATAATATAATATTATAATATTACCTAGTTCTTTAGGAAATATATAGATATTAAAGGTTTAATTTATCTTAAGGCCGTTAACTAATTATTTATTAAACTCTATATTATATAATTTTACTTTATCGGTTTATTCTTTTTAATTCGCGACGAGAAGGATAAAGTAACCTACGTAGGATAAGGAATTATTATAATTTTCGTTATACTTTTTATTATAGTTTATTAAATACTACTAAACTAGGCTTTTAAACCGCTTTTCCGATATTTACCTATAATATTTAAGAGTAATTATTTATTATAAGATCCCTTTAGGATAGTAAAAATAATAGGGGCTCGACCCTTTTATAATAATATAATATATTTATTAGAAAACTTTCGGGGCTTCCTCGGGTAGAGCGCCGAAGAGACTATAATAATAATAATTATTTTAAGCGCCGGCGTAGATACTCCTACCGATTAATCGAATTAAACTATCGTAATATAGGACGAAAGTTTAATAATCGAATAACCTACGATCTAACTTTTATATAATAAATTAGGGATTAATTAAAATAAGATTATAAAAATTTATAAAGTTAATAAATTAATCCTAATAAGTAATAAAAACGCCGAATTAACTAGTATAATTACGGTATATTATTTAAGAGGGCCCCCGTTAGGAAGGAGGCCTAAAGTATAATATATAAAATATTAAATCCTTAAAATTATAGTTTTGGCCCGGAGTTACTATTAATCTCTATTAATACTATTAATCTACCTCTATTTTCAACGTTTATCCACTTTTAGATAATCCGAAAAGAAACCGAGGTATATAATATAATATAAAGATATTGATTTTATTATTACTCCTACTGTATTAAAACCTTAATAATAAAGTCTTTTAATTAAATTATACTTTATACTCTTATAACTTTAATAACTATTACTCTTTATAACTATCTATTTATAGTTACGGTAATTATAACTTTTAACGTAAAGTCTTAGCCCGTTATTAATATTATCTAAATTATAAGGATTTTATAAATAAGTATTATCCTACTCCTATCCTCTCTAAGTCCGAATATTATTTATATTATAAATCCTCTACGCCCGCGAACCTCTACTCCTATTTACGACGATAATAATTTAATAATTATCGCCGTTATTAATTAATACGGGGATCTACTATCCCTTTTATTAAATTCGAATATTAACGATTCGTCTCCGATAAATAACCTAGCCCCGATAATACTCCCTAACGTTTTATTTATTTAATATACTTTCTTAACCGGATAAATAAAGAGGATATATATCGGACCTAACCTAAACCCCGACGGTAATAAGATCGAAACCAGCTTTATAGGCCTACCCGATATTAATATTAATTACGTAAATAAATATTCTATACCGATAATATACTTTTCGGAAGGTATACCCGTTTCCGGTTATAACTTTAATTTATTCGTATAAAAGGATACTCCTTATAAAGATTTAATTATTAGTCCGGTTTATTTTAATTTTATATAAAACGTACCTAACGGGCCCGCTCCTTTATTTTTCGTTAATTATACCGGCGCCGTTTATACCTTCCTTAAAAACGACGCCGTAAATATATCGAATCTTAAAAGTAATTTAATCTCTTATTATATTAATATATTATACCCCGTATTATTACGGTAACCCTATAAAGTTACGGACGTATAGCGATATATATAAAGCGGATATTAAATTAAAAGTAAATAGATTTAAATTATAATATATATTAAATAAAGTATAATACGTAATAAATAAATAATACTATTAAGATTTATTCTATTATTATCTTCCTTATAACTTTATCTACGCTCGATTAAATAGTTCTTTAATTAATACTTTTACGTTATTATACGCCCCCCCCCCCTCCCCCCTAAAACTATAGTTCTCTATAAAAAGACTATTATTTTACCTCTTTTAATTTCTCTCCCGTTTACTCTCTATCCCCTCTTATTAGAAAAAGTACATATTATTTATAATAAAAGACGAGAGTCGGAGTATAATATATAAATATTAGAGGAAGAGTCGCGAAGAGTATTAATATAGTATAATAATATAATCCGGCGATAAATACTCTATAATAAATATAAAGAGCTATTATAAAAGTTATTCTAAATAATTAATAAAATTAATAAATACCGAGGCGAGGTAGTAAAAGGATTTATACTAAGAAAGTAAAATACGAAAATAAATACGGGCTATAAAAACGATATTATAATCTATATTATCACTTTTAATCCTAGGGCCGAATATAGAATCTATAATAAAATTTCGTAAATGGATACGATAAAATAATAAATTATATTAATTATATTCCCGTTCGATTATTAATTAATATCTACGTTATTTATTACCTTATTTTATATTAATATTATTAAAACTATAGTTATAAATAGCTTAATAACCGAAGTAAAATATATAATTATTATTAATCTTAATAGTGTATAGTCTAATTATACCGTTAACGAGCTCGACGTTAATAGGTTTAAAGCGAATAACGACCTACGCTATTATATAGGCGTTAAAAGTAAATTATTAAATAAACTAAATAAATAATAGAATTAACGATAATAAAACGAATAACGGGTTATCGTTAAGTTATAAATAAATAAGAAACTCTTGAAGTAGCTAGGGTTAAAGATTATAACGAGATTTAAAAAAATTATAGTAGATAATATAGTATTCGAGATAAATATAATTTATTCCTCTCGTAAAGCCGAGCTTCGTATAGAAACCCTTTATATAGCCGCTCCTATATATAAAATTTATACGGCGGAGGAAGATACCCTTTATTATACCGTCGGAGCCGATATTAATAAGGCTCTCGAGTGGCTCCTCGGGAACGAGGTTAATACTAACGCGAAAGGAAATAATAAATATAACGTATTATACCTAGCTACTAGGATAAATAGTTTATAAATAATATAAATACTATTAGTAAAAAGCGCTAATATTAACGCCTTATCTAGTCGTTATTAATATACGGCTCTTTTTAATATTATAAAAACGGATAATAAAAAATTTAATATCTTAACTATTTATTTAAATATAAGTCGTATAATAGGCCCTCTTCTATTAAGCGGAGTAGATATAAATCTTAAATTATCGAACGAAGAGACGGTTTTATATTATATCGTTACTCTTAGGAAAATAAGAGTAATTAAGTTACTTCTAGAAAAAGGCGCCGTTATAAATATAATAAGTAACGATAAAATAGCCTTAATAATAACTAGTAAGTATTTAAAGACTACGGCGACGTAGATACTATTTAAATACGGGGTTAATATTAATCTTATTATATAAAGATCTAGTTTTAACGTACTTTATTTAGTAGTTTTAAATAAATCTAACGAATTCCTTATTAAAGCGCAGGTTATTATAATAATCGAACTACTATTTAATTATAACGCCGATATTAACGGCGAAAGATAAATTATACCGTTAATCTCCTTAGCGATAACGAACGACTATCTATTATAATAATATACGATTAAGGTTTTACTCGATATTAACGTAGATCCTAAAAGACTTAATATAGGGGGCTCCACTTTATTAAAGAAATATATATCTACCGTAATATAGTTTTATTTAAGTATTTTAAAACTCCTCTTAATAGGAGGAGTTAATTTAAATAAACCGAATTATTCGGGGGTAACGCCCTTTACGTAAATTCTTATACTTCTAATATAATTATATAACGAGTATAAATTTCATGAAATAATTCGGATATTAATTAAATACGGGGTAGATCCCGAAGTAACCGATAAGAATAACTTTATACTATTAATAACTCTCGACGTAAAGAATTACTATTTTATAAATAAAGAGCCCTTAATCTAAATTCTAACTAGTCCTAATAATAATAATAATAAAGAGTATTCTTCGGATAAGGTAGATAGTTATCGCGATAAATATATCGGTTTATATTATAATAATATACCGAGGAATTTATCTCCTATTAAAGTAGTAGAATATTTTTAATTAATTCGAAATAGTTTAAACGCTAAGGGAGCTAGATAATAATAAGGCGTTATTATTTACTAATCTCTAATAAAGGAGCTAGCTACGTATATACTTTAGAATACTATATTAATATCTTCTTTACGAGATAAAGACTTAACGCGGCGGTTCTATAATGTTATAATATTATATTATTAAATTAAAATTAATCTTAATAATATAAACTATTATTAGAATACGAATAAAAGCGCTTTTTATCCGTTATTATAAATATATAGATACTCTTAATTATTAATCTCCTTCCTCGCTTCTAAAGGAGAGCCGAAAATAGAAAAGACGTAAATTATACCGTTTTAGGCTATATAAGCCGTAATAAAAACTTCTCTAAGTTATTACCTATTATCTTATATATGAATAATTATTATTATATAGATTAAAACACCTATAATTTATATTATATATATCTACTATAATAATAAATCTTCCCGCGAGAGATTCATACTTTAAGATTATTAATTTATATATATTTATCCTACTTTCTAAATTAATTATTAAGATCCTTAATAAAATATTCGAAAGCGAGTACTATTAAAGCGAGCGTTATAGCCTACGGCTATAATTTAGGATTTCGATTAAATAATAATAAGATATCTTAACGGCTTAGTTAAGGGTCTTTTATATAATACCGAGTTATATTAAAGACTCTTAATCCTAGTAACTCGTCTAAATTAATAGAATTACTTTATATTTATATAATTAACCGAATTTAATTTTATAAAGTATCGGTATATTCTTTAAAGACTTATTACCTAACGTCGAACGATAAAATAATTTATAAATACGGTATAAATTTCCGCCTCCGATTAATCTTAAGGAAATAAATACTCGAAGAGAATCCCTTTAACGGTCGCGTAGTTAGAATTAAAGACGATTTTATAATATCCCCTACCTTAACGAATTCGCTCCTCTACCGCGTTAAAGAGGATTAATTTCGTTAATATAATTTAAATACCCCGTCTATAGAGGAGTTAATATAATATCGAAGAAGTTTATAAAGTTTATTTAATAGAGTAGTAATTTAAATATAGGGTACCGATAGAGTTAACTAGGGATAAAACTAGAGCGTAGATATTTCTTAATTTATATCTACTCTCGTATAAATATTAGTATCGGTATTTATACTAGAATATATATTTTATTAAATTACTCGCTCTTTTTTATTAATATTAATTTATTACTCCCTCGAAGAAAAGTGACTCTTATAATACGATATTTACTAAAACGACTATAGACCCTACTACGTATAAATTTATAATATTATAAATTAAACTTAAAGCTAAACTTAAAGTTGAATTTATAAAGGTATTATAATTTAAAGAAGGTAGGAAGCGAGGAGTAATTAATACTATAAAGAACGATATAAAGAAGGAGATATCGATTATAATTACTATTAAATTAAAGAATAAATATAAGGGCGTAAATATATAATTTTCTAAAAGAGTAGGTCCACTCGCCGAGATAAAAACGAACGTGATTTAAATATTAATTAACGGACGAGATATATTAAAGTTAATCGATATCGCGCTTTATATAATCTTTAATTATTTTTTAATTAAGGTATCTAGGCTAGATAACGTTAATATATTAAGTTATAACGTAGTCTCTAGTAGAATTATAATAATAATTCTAACGACTAGGAATCTACTCGGCGACGTATATAATATCGATAATAAATTATTAAGAGAGTTAGTTAGATCGCTTTAGTTTAGAGAGTAGTATACGTTAAAGTATAAATATAAAGTCGCGATAAATCTTATATTCGAAAGGGGCGATTACTTCGATAAAGAATAATTTAACTAGGTATTAAAGACTAGGGAGTAATAAATAATTAAAGATAAAAAAAAGTAACCCTCGTACTATTTCTTAAAAGAGGCGATTAATACCGAAACTAGATTATATTATATCTCTTTTAAGGGTATCGGTTTATATACGGAATAATATACTTTAATAATCTTTTCTCGCGGTTTTTAGCTTAAATTATACTTTTAGTAATACGATACTTTTTACGAAATAAATCCGGTAGCGGAATAAATAAAGATATATACTAAACGCGTATTCTTTAATTTTAATTTATAAGATTCCTCGTGTTCTCCTTTAAAGAGTATTAAGTAATAATAAAATATCCTTAAATACCTTTAAAACTATAAAATAAAGTTTTAAATAAATTTACTCGTAACGTATTCTCGTATTTAAAAAAAAGTATTATTAATAATATCGACTCTTACTCTAAAGGTACCTACCGTTAATAAAGTTAATATTAATAAAGAGGCTCTAGCTATAAATATAATTTAAATAATAAATTTAATTATATTTAAAAATATACCTAAACTAGACGAGCCTTAAAATATAGCGGATTAATAAGAGTATTAAAATACTATAACGACTAGGCGTTTATAAAAGAGTTAGAATACTATATCTCGCGTAAAAGCTTTTAATAAATCCGGTATACGAAAATTAAAAAAAGAACTAAAAAGTAAAAAAAAGCTTAAAATAAATTCCTAGAATAATAGAGTTAATAATATTATAGTATACGACTCTATAGATTTCTATAAAATTTTAGGCGTGAATAATACTAGTTTTTAAAATAAAATTAAAGTAGTATTTATTAGATTAGCGACTTTAATAAATTCTAAATCTAATATTAAAAATCCGAAAATAGGCGTAGTATATTAAAGTAAATCGATATTCTTTCCGGGTGCTCTATAGGTAGTAGTATAATATATTTATTAATATTTAAAGATATAAGAAATAACTAGGGGATTTAAATTTAAGGATTTAATATTTACGGAAGATAATATAGAGTTAGAGTCCAACGACGAAGACGATATAAATATAAATAACCCGTTTAGAGTTATTAATAATCCCCTTATCTTAAAAGAGCCTAAAGTATTTATTAATTTAATTACTTTTCTTATCCTAAGGGAGTTTAAAGTACCCGTTAATTTAATTACTCCCTTTATTCTAAAGGAGTCTAAAGTATTTACCGAGTTAATTATTAATACTTCTCTTACCCTAGGGAAGCCTAAAGTACCTATTAATCTAGCTATCGTTACTTTATTTATATTTATCCTAGGAAAGACCTTATAAAGAGAGTTAATAATCGGTTACCGCGAAATAAAGCTAGACCGTTAAAAATACTACGTATTTAAGCGATTAAAAGGCGGTAAAGAAATTTACGAGGTTTAGACTAAAGACGAATTTAATAACGATATCGCCGTTATATATTTAAATTAAAACGGAAAAAGTAACGCCTAAAGAAGAGTAAAGTATAAGAAATTTAACAGAAAATATTTAAACTAGTTTATATACGTCGCGTATAAAGCGATAAATAATTATATTAAATCTTAAGAAAGTTATAGTCGTCGTCGCTTAATTATTAATATTTAGATTTTATTTAAGGATAAACCTACCTAAATAATATATTTAAAATACGCGATACTAAAAGGGAAAGATAGAGTAAAATATAATAAAGAAATATATTATAAACTTAAGGGGTATATATCGTTATAGAATATTTTACCGAAGTAAAAAATTATTAAAAGATTAACGTCTACGGCGGAAGGCTTTATAACGGTCTTTATAACGGCCTCTATAATAGTTTTTATAACGGTATTAAATATATCGATCTAGAATAACGATCGAGATTAAGATATTATAAAAGTAATAAAAGAAACGAAGAAAAATAATAAGGCGCTAAAAATAGAGATTAAAGAATTAAAGAATATAATAATATTATTATTAATATAGATTAAATAATCGGTTTAAGGCTCTTAAGCGATAATTATACTACCTATATAGATTCCTAAAGTAGTCGTAATATAAACGATTATTCACGAGGACGCCGGCCGTTCTCGTATTTAAAGTCCGGTTTTCCTAGTATTTAATAATATCTTTTAGCGGCGTCGCCCTATAATTATTTAATTTTCTTTAATATTTATCGTTAAATCGTTAAATTCTCGTAAAGCTAGTAATAGATAAATAGTTTAAAGAATTTGAATAATATTACTAACGACTTATATTATATACTATAGCCGCGCGTTAAATTATTATATTATTAATATTTAATAATAAGGTTAATATAGTAAAAGTCTAAAGTATTTATATTTCTAGATACGACTATATATTTACTCTAGAATAAGAAAATAAAGAGAAGGATATCCTCTATTATAGGCCCGATTAATATATTATTATATATTAAACTAGCGCTAATTATGAAATAATATCTATTATTAACTTTATCGGATATTATATTATTTACTAATAAAGTTTCCTATTAGTTTAACGGACTCCGGGTTATATTTAGGCTTTTTAAAAATTTATTATTCTCTTTTACCGTTTTATAGCGTAAGTGTAATTTTATAAATTAAAGAAATATCTCTTAATTTCGAAGTTTACCCTCCGATATTAATTACGTCCTAAAGTTTAATTATTCTCGATATAAATAAACGATCGTCTTAAAATATATACTCCGATTATAACCCGTTCGAATTATACGAGAATAGTCTTCGAGGGTCGGGAGTAATATTAATAACCTTAAAATAACGGAAAATATCGTTAATATTTATTATATTACCGGAGTTAAAAGTAACCTCTTTTACTACTTTATTAAATATATAAAGTCGTAGGTACTAAAGAAAGAGTTATTAATATTTAAAATCGAAGTTTATATCTCTAGATTAATTATTAACGACGAAGACTATATAAATAAATAATATTTAAATATTATTTAAGATATCGTAACCGGCGGTAAAATCGAGGCTAATAAAAATAAAAATAATTAAAGTATTATAACCGATAGAAGTAATTATTATTATCTAGTCTCGGTTATAGAAGATCGTATCTTATAATACGCCGGATTATTTCTACTCGGGTCGAAGCGCGCGGTTAAATAAATACGAGATATACTTTACGTAAAGTACGGGTATTCGCTCGGTAATTATATCGAATAATTCCTAAGCTAGTAGGACCATAGGATATTTATTATTATATCGAGTAATTATATTTAGAGACGTTTAATAGTATAGTTATTTAATTTTATTAACGTGTAAATTAAAGTTAAATTCTTTTTAAATTAATAGAAATATAGCTCACCTATAAAGGAGTCGAGATATTAATTATAAATTATAAGTTATAAGCGATACTTATAGCTTTAAAGTTATTTCTACGTTACTATTATTAATAAATATACTCTCGTTTAGACTATAGGCGATATTTATAAATCCGAAGCTATTTTCGCGTCGTTATTAATACTAGCTCTAACGTTATTTAATAAATAAACGATACTTCTAGCTTTAATACTATTTCGGTATAACTTTACTATCGAAAATAAAGATATCTTTATTAGAAATTTAAACGTAATTCCTATTATTAAATAAAATAAAAGGGGTTTAGGTTTACCCCTACCTCTTTATAATTATAAAAAGTATTTATTTACTTCCTTAAATTAGATTAAAATACTAGATAATATAAATCGTTTTTTATAATATCGTATAAATATATAAGATATTAATACTCGCTAGGAGCGATATATTAATTATCGCGGCTTTATATATATCGATATTTCCTACCTACGATCTTTTATATATTAATTAACGTAATTTCTTTAACTAAAAAACGTTTAGAGGTTAAAGCGGGTATTTATTACGGAGGACTATTACCGACTCTACCTAGTATATCGCGTCGCCGTATTTATATCTAATAAAGAGTTATAAATATCGATCCGAGAATTAAAAATATCGTAATAGGCCCTTTTATATAGTTCTAAAAACGAAGATTAACTACCGAGATTAATATTTATTAATAATACGATATTAAGAGTACTTTATAAACGATATCGTCTAGTAATAACTTAAGAGTATTTATCTACGGAGGATATATAATAGACCGTAGACCTTTATTTAAATAATATCCTTTTTTATTAAATAAATTATCGGAGTAAATTAATATAACCTAAATATAACCCCGGAGGTTATTACGAATCTACGCGAAGAATATTTAAACTTAATAAACTTCTCGGACGGAGAAATATTCCGTTATATCCGACTTTATTACCGACTAAACGATAACGTTACGGAAAGGAAATAATAGGCGCGATTAATAAAAGATAAGACTAAAGACCTTAAACGAATTTTAAATATTAAAGTACTTCGGGAAGAGTTCGATAACCTCCTCGATATTATAAACTTATAAGACGCTTTTTATATTAGGATAATATACCGGTATTTAGTACTAAAGTACTACGAAGTAGTTATTATTATTTTATAAAGATTTATTTACGTTAATAAAATATAGGAATTAATAATATATCTCCGTCGTATCCGTCGGGTATAGTCGAGGATTACCGGCTCCCGAAGTTAATTAATAAACTTAATCGACGTTATTATAATAAAGACGTTAGAACTCCGAGCCTTTACGGTATCCGAATATAACGTAGGCTTCGTTAAATAATATATAAAAATAAAAAAACTCTTTATTAAAGTATTAAACCCGATAATACGAGATATAATCTTTAAGAATATTTATACGATCGAGTATATAATACCCTCCCTTTATATCTTTTATAAAGATATTAAATATTTTAAATTTTACTCGAAAATTATTAAACTCCTATTAAAGCCCCCGGTATAGGATACGTTATATATTATTATATAAGAGTTATTCGAAGGGCGTACTCATAACCTTATTAGATAAAATACGGAGCGTCGCTTTAACTATATATAATACGGTACTCCGTTCGAGTTTAGTTATAAGTAATTATAGATATATACTTTACGTTATTTTCTAAACCTTATTAATATAGCTTTTAGGAAAGAATTATTAAAGGAAAAACTAATTATTAAAGAACCGAATCTTACTCTTTAATATAAATTCGCCTAATTAATATTAAAGTTAGGTTTTCGATCTTTAAAAATTATATAAATAATTTTAAAAGAGGTTTTAAAACGAATAATATAAACTTATCTCGCGTATATAACTAGTTATAATAATTATCGAGGGTTTATAAAATCCTAGGCGGCGGAGATATAAAATAGGTTTTAATTAAAGGTTAGAGAAATAATCTAGGTTATACCTCTTTTAACGACGGATTAAATTAAACTAGATCTTTAATACTAATACGGATACTCTTTCGAGGACTCGTAAAAAAAGACTAAAACTAAATTATTCTCTTAAAACTTATATAATATCGAAGAACCGAAGGGAAAATATATTATATCTTTATTTATTTAAAGATCTACCTTCTAGGTATTCTTCGGAGACGATAATCCTTTATTAAATAAATAAATTATCGCGGATATTAAAGATAATATCGACGCGGATAATATAGAAATTTATATTTATTAGACGAGTCTTTATTCTAATAACGAATCTAAAGAGTTTAAGACGGATATATTAACCTTAAACGAATTTATATATAATAAAGTTATTTATAATATAAAGATTTAAATTAAAACGGAATATTTAAATAATTATATCGCCGATAAACCGGTAGTCCTTTAAGCCCGGGAGTAGTATATATTATAAGTAAAATAAAAAGAACGATAGCCCTCCTTATATAAAGATACTACTTCGAAAAGAAACGGAGTAATTAATTATCGTTATTTTATTTATAATTACGTTAAAAAGGGGCTCTAAAGGGTATAATATAAAGTACTAGATATATTTATCGAAATAAAAACCCCGGGTCCCGCGATATATAAAATTAAATATCTACGCTCTTTTTTATTATTTATATTAATAGAAAGATATACTAAAGCCTTAAATAATTTAATATCCGATATATCGCCTCCTTTTATTAATTAAGATCTATATACGCTTAAAAGAACAAAAAATATTAATTATATAAATTTATCTTTAGTTTTATTAAGGCGATTTAATAAAGAAGCTATAATATTATAAAGTTATATACTATTTAAATTTTCTTTTACGGAAAGTATACCGTTTATACCCTCGGAGATATTAAAATATATATTATATAATAAAGATCTTATATCGCCTCTATTTATTAATTAAGATCCGTTTATATTTTATAAAAATAAAACTTTCGACTCCTTCGACTCGTCTTTAGCTTTAAAATAAAGTAATAAAGAAATTATAATCTTAAAGATATTAAATTACGTATTACGTAAAATATATCTTATATTATCTTTAAGCCTATCGGGGCTTTTTAAAAAAGGGTTTAAAATTATAAGACCTTTATCTCGCCCTAATCGATATATAGAGTAGAGCGAAAATTACGAGGTTTCGGGGTTTAAGTATAAAGGAACCTTATTTACGAATACTTTAATTTTATCTAGCCTATTATAGGACCTTAGCCGCGGTATTATATTTTTTATAAATTTAAAACTTTTAGAATCTTTTTTAAATATTAATAATCTTTTTAATTAATTAAAGGTAAAAACTTTAAATACGGCGACTCTTTAATCTCTTCTAAAAAATAATACTTCTTTAAATATTAATAGTCTTTTTAATTTATTAGGTATATCGACTTTAAAGATATCCTCGCCTTAACCTCCTTTAGAATAAAGTATTTCTTTAAATATCGATAATCTCGTTAATTTACCGGAGGTATTAATTAAAAATAGAGTAATACTCTAACCTCTAAAGAATAATACTCCGTTAATTATCTAAAATTTATAAAGTAATAATATTATTAAATCTTTAAATAGGTTTATTATAATAACCGAACCCCTCCCCCTTAAATAAAGTCGCCTAGGTTTATAAACCGATAAAGTTATCGAAGAGTATTTAACGTTAACGAGCGCTCTCTTTATTAGTTTACCTATAATTCCGGAGGTAAAGACTATAAATCCTATTATATATAAAAAAAAAGTAACTCTAAAACGGATCCGCGAGATTAAAAATAATAAATTAATACCTCCTATAAACGATATATTTACGGTACGTAAAAGAAATCGAACTTTTACTACTTATAGTAAGAAGGCCGAAAGAAGAAAACGAGGAAATTTTAAAAAGAGAAAACCGCCGTTATTAAAAGCTCGTAATTATTAGAAATTTTTAAATAATAATATTAAAGTAACGCCTAATAATAATTTAGAAGGAAGTATAATAAAATATTTATATAAAGAGGATAGCGAAGGATTATAAAATAACGGGGAATACTCGCCCGTATAAAAGAAAATCATTATAGGTACTTCTTTATATATTAAATAAAGCGGCGAAAAAAGGTAGAAATTATTTAATAATAATTTTAAGAAGATAAAATAATAGCGTATTATTATTAAATATATATAATTAATAAAGCGATTTTATTTTTATATAGAGCTAGTCGTAGCTTAATTTACCTAAGATATAATTATTACGAAATATAAATATTATTTATTTAAGGCCTAGGTCGCCTTTCGAAATAAAGTAAAATTAGGGTAACTAATCGAAATAAGATTTATTTATAACTAGTTACCTCTAAGGTTTATAGTTTAAGTTTATAACTAGTTACCTCTAAATCTTAACCTAGATAAGTAACTAGTTACCTCTAAGATCTCGGTATAAATAAATAACTAATTACTTTTAAAGTCTTAATATAAATAAATAACTAGTTACCTCTAAGTCTTAACCTAAATAAATAACTAGTTATTTATTAAAGTTAATTACTAGCCGGTGACTAGTAAGGCCTAGTTTAAATATAGAATAATAAGTTTAAGTCTTTTAATTCGAGGGTAAGAATATTCGAAGTTAATAATATATTAATTAAAGAGGACTAAATTCTTCTACGATTTATTTCGATATAAGGTAGATAACTTCGTTATAATCTCTTAAAACTATAAAATTAAAATTATATTTAACGTTAAAGCGAGGTAGCTCTATATTAATTTAAATAATTAATCCGTTATTTATCTAGGCTAAACAATAGAGCTCTTTCGTTATAGTCTTTATATTAGGTACTTTTAAACTTATACCTACTATAAGAATAATATTAGGACGTCTTCGAAAGTCTACCCTTATAAATTTATCGATTTTTAAAATATTAGGGTTCTCTTCTTTATAGAGAATAATATTCGGGTATATTCGCCCGATAATTAATCCTCGTTTTCTTATCGACTCTCGTTCCCGGGTTACTTTATAATATCGGTTATAATCGGGTAAATCCGCGTTATAAAATATATCTATAATAAATAGGATCGTTTAATTATAAATTTAATATCTTATTTAATCGATACGGCCGTAGAGTTATATCGTCTTCTTCGAGAGATTAGGTAGGTACTATTCGAGATAATTAATATTTTATATATAATACCTAAATAAGTAGTTATTTAGTTTATCTAGGAATTTATAGAATAAGGTAGATTTAACGACGGTAAAGAGTCTCGATACTTTATAAATCGAATTATAAAATCTCTTAATTACCTCCGCCGAATTATATATAAATATATCGAATAAACGATACGTTAACTTCCGTATAATACGGAAATTAGGGACTAATATAAATTCGTTAATTAAACCTAGGATAAGATTATAATTTTAATTTATTATTTATATTTACGGAAATACCGGTACCGCTAACGACGGCGATTCTTTTTTTCTTTTATAAATATAGTTTTAATAGGCCTAATTATTACGAATTCAAAGAATTTACGGGCCTAGAGTTATTAATATAAAGGATCTTACTAGGGTATAAAGATCGATAAAATAATTTCTAATTCTTATTAATCCGAGGAGAGATTAATAGTCGCTCGTAACGTAGTTTTTTATTAGAAATCTTAGCTTTAATTATTACTTAAGTTTTTAATTACGTAGGTAATTTAATATAATATCGATACTTTAAATTTAAAGGGGAATAACTCTCTTTTTATATTCGACGGCCCCCTATACCCCCCTTCGGTTAAAGTACGACTATATTATAATAGGAAGTTATAGGATATCCTTCGCTACGGGAGTTATACTCTTTATAATATACTTTTTATTCTTACCTAATTAAGAATAAACTAGTTATTCGGGTTTCTCTTATTCGGTAGGTACTTATATAAAAAGTAGTTTAAATATTTATTTTAATTCTTATCCTAGAAACGTTAATAATCTAGATATAATTAATAAATAAAATATTAGGCTTTAAAGACTCTAAAATAAAAATTTAAACGAAGTAAATTCCGAATAAAAGATTCTCGTAGATATAATAAATATATATTTATATTACGTTACCCCTTAAACGATTTATATCTTTATTAAATTAGTAGAGTTAGTAAAACTTAAGCGAAGAAGACTCTTATATTATTTTATCGATATATTATATCTTACTATAATTTATCCTCCGATAATTTATAAAAGTAAAAAAAAGTTTAATAAAAGTCGACTTTTTATTTTAAGTTTAAGAATAATTTTTCTTTAAGAATTTTATTATCCCGAATAAAGCCTTAATAATAGAAGCCTCCGACTATAAAGATAATAGAAATAATAAATACGTAAAGGAGGGCACCTATTTATTATAATTCGGATTTAATATTCCCCGCTTTTTAGGCGGGTAATAATAACTAGTTTTTTAATTTAAAATAAAGAGAGTAATATAATCCTAAAATCTTAGTATTTAAGATTAACTAGTTACCGATATTTATAATATAATTTATAAACCGGATTTTTCGTGGAAGGGACGTAGTATAAATCGCGGCCTAAAGAGGTATAAAGGAAAGAAGAGCGAACGTTAATATAATTAAATAAAAAATCGATTCGAGGACCGGTATATAAACCGTTAGGGATATTCTTAATAAATATTAAATATATAGAACTATTTTAATAAATATAGTTAAATTATCGAGAACTTCTTCTTTTATTAAATCGGTATATATTTCCGCGGGAGTTAAGGCGTAGCGTCCTTCGAGTTTATTTAAAAATTCTATAGCGGCGTAAAAAGAGTTACGGGGGATATTAATATTATTTAAATTAATAAAATTACGAGTAGTTCCGAGAGTAAATTTAGATAATATATTAACTCGAGATCCTAATACCTTCGTAGCCCGTATAATTAATTATTTCGAAAACGGACTTATAGAGAAATAATATATTCGTTAATAAAAAAAAATAAAACCTTTATAATTAAATAAATAATAGGACTAGTCTTTAGAAGAATATATAGGAATCCTAAATATAAAAAGGTATTATATATAAACGAGGCGATTTTAGAGTTATTTATCGATCCTTTAATAATATAAGAATCTATATAAATATAAAGTTACTCCGTTATTTATTCGCTTTAATTACGTAGTAACGTACTTATTATACCTAAATATAAGGCGTAACGTAAATTTCCTAGGCGTAAAGGAATTATTTATCTCTTTAAATAATAGTTAGTCGTAGATTATTACTCTTATTAACTATAGAGATAACCCTACCCGGTATTATATATACTAATTCGCCGTATTAATATTAATATTTACTACCTACTTTATAAGCTATATAGTAGTCTCTATAGATTTCTCGTTTCTTAATTCATTAAGTTACGATACGTATTTAATTATAACCTCTTTACTCGTCCTATTTAAATCTCGCGGTAGTATTATTAGATATTAGGGCGAAGACTCTTATCGATTATACCTTAAAATAACTAGTTTAACGTAGATACTATTAAATTAATATTTTAAAAGAGAAGAGAGATTAATTAATAAACGGCGGGGTTAAAGATAAATCTCGATATTCTAAATCGCCTCTAAAATAAATAATAAATTAAAAAACGATATTAATAATATTATAAAAGAGGTTCTATTATAGTAATTTCAAAATTTATATTAAAATATTATAAATTTACTACTACCTAGGTAGACTCTCGTAAATTAATTATTAATATTTATACCCTTTAGACCGCCTATAAACTATAATACACCCTAATAAATTATATTAAAAATAGGAATAATTTTAAGAACGTATCCTTAACTTCTTTATAAGGTCTTACCTATAAATTCCTTATAGGGTCCTATATAACTTTACGTAAAATATTCTTTATCGTAGATAATCCTACCCCTTTAATCGAGCCTAGAACACCTTATTACGATATATCTAATTATTATTTACTCTTTCTCTAGGCCGCTTTATAGTTTTGGTATAATTTCTATTTAATTAATTCTCTTAATATACTATCCGAGGCTCCTAATCTAAACTTCTCTTTTTAATAATTATCTACGATTATACTTTTAGTAGTAGTCGTAATCGATTTATTTAAATAACTCTAGTTAACTTTAAGATCGAAGATAGTCTTAAATTAGTAAATATTAAAATATATATTCTAACTAATTTATTAATCCTACGAAAAGATATTTAATAAAAGAGATCGATTTTAAATTTAGAAAAATCCTTATTATTCCTCTCCTCGTTTAACCTTAATTTCCTTTTAACGGAAGTCTTCGAATCGGTTAAATAAACTCGCTCTTTAATACTAGTTAAATATAAGGATATTAGGTTATCGTCTAGAATAATATAATATATTAATATCCTTTCTCTTAATTAGCGCTAGATTACTACTTTCGATTTAAGTTTAATCTCGGGCCCTATTCGGAAGAGAGGAATTTTATAAAAGATATAAAGAAAGGGTCCTAGAATTAGTTTTCCCCTATATTATAGTATCTATAAATATTTATAATAGTATAAAGTACTAGCCTTAAAGTATTATATATATTATTTACGATAGCGGAATTTATTTATCTATTATTATTACTATCCGGAAATACTACGATTAATTTACTATCGGACGAATCTATTAAATAAATAGGATTTATAAATATTTAGGATAACGACTAGACAGGAAATAAATTCTATAAAAGATATTTTATACTTTATTAATAATACGTCGGTTTATTTTCTAACGATTTTATTTATCTCTAAATAATTATCGTATCTTAAAGCCTTATTAATAGACGAGTCTTCTTTACTTTAAATATTATATAATCCTCTTTATATATAAGGAAGTTCTTAATATAACCTCTTAATTATATTTACTCTCTAAATATTCTTTCTTTAAGGCGAATATTATCTAAAGAGCCCCCTATAATTAATTATTTAGCCGATATATATAATACCCGGAACTTCCCGAATTATTACCCGGAAGAAGAATTTCTAAAGTATTCTTTAGGGGCCGAGGTATTTTACGGTATTAACTTTATTAAAAGAATAATTAAAGAGTAAACCCGTCGAGTCCTACTTTATAAAATTTTACGAAACTATTAAGTTTACGCGTTAAATAAATAGCCCGTATAGTTTATTTAAATAAAGTAGTAATAAGGTATATTATAAAGTAATAATAATAAAATATATTATTAAATAATACTAGGGTATATTATAGAGTAGTAATAGGGTATACTATAAAGTAGTAATAAGGTATATTATAGAGTATACTATAAAGTAGTAATAGGGCACACTATAGAGTAATAATAGAATATATTATAGAGTATATTATATAGTAATATTAGGGTATATTATAGAGTAATAATAGGGTATACTATGAAATATACTATAAAATAATAATGAGGTATACTATGGAGTAGCGATAAAGATATACTATAAAGTATACTATAGAGTTATATACGAGGGTATAGTAGAGCTATTATAGGGCTTTATATTAATATATAATAAAACTATATATACCCTATTACTACTCTATAATATAGTTTATTACTACTCT
>JAABUS010001293.1_pt1 | contig 55717 bp, 12 predicted proteins | sample 5560161 | NCBI WGS metagenome assembly JAABUS01 (sample SAMN10711885, study PRJNA513376) | rock metagenome | isolation source: Antarctica rocks | place: Antarctica: Victoria Land, Trio Nunatak nord | collected 2016-01-04 | reverse complement strand
TTTAATAAGATAATTATTAATAATATAAATATTTATAAATAAGAAGGGTATTATTAATCTTTTATTACTATATATATTTTAGATAAGGAATTTATTATTATAAAAAAAGAGAAAAAAATAATAAAACTAAAAGTAGTTCTTTTCTTTATTATTAATAAAAATTAATATATATAAGAATAAAATATAATATATAATATATAGTATTAAATTTATTTAAAAAAAATACTAATTATTATTATATAAAAGTATCTCGGGGTAAATAATATTATTCGTATATAAATTTATATAGGGGAGAAATAAAACCGTAAATCTCTATATATCTTTTATACGGGAGAGCGCGATATAAAACTAATTATAACTAAAATAAAATATTTATAAATCGACCTCTATAACCGATAACGACTAGTTTTATAATTTATTAATAATTATTATAAAATAGAGCCGAATCGGGAACTATTTATAAATTAATATAAAAGGGTATTTATCCTCTTTACTAGTTATCTTAATACGAGGAATTAATTATATATTACCGTTCTAGGCGCCCCTAGTAATACGCGCTTCGATATAATTTTTATATAAGCGCGAAATAATTAATCGCGTACCTTTATATATATTTTCGTTAAGATATAAATTTCGTAGTAGTATAATCGGAGCCCCGACCTTTAATATAAATTATAATATTAAGAAACCGGAAGGTTTAAATCTTTATAAAATCTCTATAATTAATTAATATCTCTTTCTACCCTAATTATTAAAAGTAATATCGGTAAATTTTAAAAACTCTTATTAAAATCCTAGTTACCGACCGCGCGGATAGGGCTAGTAGTGTCTTACTAGTAATTTTTACTAAGAAAAATTATTAATAAAATATTATTAATAATTTTAATTTACGGATAAAACTATTAATATCCTATTAATAAATTTAGTAAATCAAGGGTCCGGGTAAATAACTTTTAATAAATTTAATAAATCGGGGGTTTAGATAATATTTTATTAATAACTCTAAATTAATTTTAATAAGATTAGTAACTTTAGTAATTTATATATATCGTTAATATATTAATAGTAACTAGCCCTATTATAGGGCTGAAATAAATAAAGTTCTATAATTGTCGCTATTAACGGTAGCGACCCCTAGCGACGATTATTAACGCCAGCGACCTACCGGGCCCGGAATAATAAGTTTTGACAAAAGTTCTCGCGGGGGCGTTACCCGGGCATATCCGGGGAGTATACGCACATGAATACCATAGCGCATGCCTTGGCGCATGCCATAATTGCGTATGCCATGGTGGGCTTTCGTCTGATGTTTTAGGGGCTGCTGCGGGGGGCGTACATCGCATGCACCTTTGCGCATGCCATTCGCATGCCATTCGCAAGCTGCGCACGCCATTGCGCATGCCATGGGGCATACTATGGCCCATACTATGGCCCATACTATGGCGCATGCCAATGCGCATGTAAATGCGCATGCTATAGGGCATGTAATAGGCCTATTCGTCTAATATTTGAGTTACTAATTATTTATCGAGTTACTGAACCTATTAACAGTAAGTACTATTTATTAATAGGACCCTACCCGGACCCCTAATTTATTAATCCTATTAAACCTCGAGTCGGTATTTAATATAGAGTTTTAATATAAACCCGTAGACGGTTTTCTAATAGAACTAATAGTGTTTAGAGTATATTAATATTTACTTTTAAAATTTACCGATGAATATTAATAAATAAGAACCTACGCGTAGTCCCGTATATATCTTCGATAATTAGGTAATTAAATTCCTTTATTATATTATTCCGCGGGTATAGGATAGCGCGACTTTAGAAAAAATCCGGATTAATATAAACTTATACTAGTTCGTATAAAGGAAAACGGTAATTAATAAATATTTATATTTTATCGAAATAACTCGTAATTATAGGCGGTAGCGATATTAAACTATATAATACTAGGTTATAAAATATACGACCGAGTTAATTTATAAAGACGATATTATCCTATTTAATATAAATATATATATTTCGGTATAATTATAATACACTTAAAGATAATTAAATTTATAAGTTACGGATACTAGTTTTAATTTATAGAGCGCGACTACCACGAGGTATAATAAACGTAGTCTATATAAAATTACCGCCGAGAATTATAGGAATTCCGCCGAAGAGTCTCTAGTCGCTATATATATCGTATAATATTATATTAATAACCGAGAAATAATTCTTATATTATATAGGAACTTTATCCTAAATAATTATCGCGGTATAATATAATAACGTAGTAAGATTAGATTATAAGAGAATTATATAGATTATACTTTCCGTTAAAATAATAGGGATCTTAAAATATAAATATAAAATTCTTCTACTTAATAATAACGTAGTTATAATACTAGTAGTTACTATATATATAATAACCTAGCCGCGTACACGAAAGTAATAATATAAATATTTATATATAAACGTTTTACCCGTGCTAATAGGCCCGTATAAAAAGAAATAGAGATCTAGAGAGGGAGTAAATATAACTATAACGATAATATTAAATATATAACGTTACTCGGGATTTAACTACGTTATCTTCTACTTTTATAACGAAGCCTCGCGATTATAATTATAGTTTAATTCGGCCGTAAAGAGGCTAGATCGGGTATTATTAATTTATACTAAAATAGGCGTAGGAAGACCGAAGCGCGGAAGAGATTTATTATAAATTTATAATATATAACTAATTAGGAAAAACCTATAATTTAAATATATATCGACGAAATTAATAAATATAGAAGGGAACTGGGCGACACGATAAAATAAATTATTATATATATTCGTACGAAATTATTCCTATAACGCGAGCGGATTAATAATATCTTTATTTAATAGCGCCGTAACGAATAAACCTTATAAGGATAAATTAATAAAGAATCGGACGGCCTTTTTAAAATAGTTAATTTATTTACTATCGTCGTCTAATAAACGTAGTTTAATATAGGTAACGCGGAAAGACGAATAAAATTAATTATTAATTATATAAAGATATTTAAAACTACGTAGCGCTCGTACGATTATTAATAAAAGATATATATAAAACTTCTCGCTCTATATAAGATTATATTAATATATTCGGTTAATAATATAACTTTTTTTATATATTATTTAACGCCGCTTACCCCGTTTATTATAATAAACGTAATATTTAGGAAACTCGTAATATAGAAGATAATAATTATCTACGTATTCGTCGTTATACCGTAGGAAATAAATTAGGGTACTATCGGTAATATCGAGTAATTCTTATAAATATATAAAATCCTATTAATTTATATTAGAAAAGTAGATCGGAACCTACCCTAATTTATATATAATAAGGCGCGTTATAAATAGATCTTTATAATAATTATAAAATTTAAATAATTACTATACCGCCTATATAGGGCCGATATACCGACTATTAAAATATTATATAACTTCGTCCTCGTTTTAAAACTATATCGTTATCTAATAATCGCCTTTATATATATATTTATAAATATATTTAATAGATATAATAGACCCGTATATCTTAACGTTAATATATATACTATATTTACGAGTAAGATACGGATTATATAGAACTATTTAATTATTATTTATCTAGACGTTATAGCCCGTAATATATTTTATTTAAATACGCGGATCGTAACGACGACGGTATAAAGAGTACCCGTTATCTTATATAATCGTTTTTTTTAAAAATATTTTAGGGAATTTAACCTTATATTTATAAACCCCTCTATTATTTTTTATATAAAATAAAGTAGGATTTAATACCCCGTAAAGTCTATATATTATCTACGTTTTAATAATAATACGTAAAGTACTATTAGGATTAAGCGCGGGATCGGGTAACTCTATATAAATTAATTTATTAATATAAAAATATTCTACGAAGTTATTATCTCGGTATAGAAATAATAGGATATAAAGATAAGGGAGGTTATATTTCTAGTATTTAATAATTTAAACGATCTCGTTATACCGGCCGTATTAATTCTTAAGGTTCTATAATAACGCCTTCGTCTTTACGTAAAAGACGCGGGCGACGATTTTAAAGCGATCCTATATAATTTATTTAAAAAAGAGACTCTTAATAATCTCGGGCTAATACGAATTTATAGTAAATATTATAAATATTATAAGTTTATTAAAATACCGTATAATAATTATAGAATTATAATATAATTATTATATAGCTCGGTTACTACCTATAAAATTAAATAATAAAATAATATAACGACCGAGTTTTTATATATCTCTAATATTATAAACTAGTATATCCGTAATATTATTATATAAATCGGTACGGATAGTATTTTAATTATTATAGTACTAGTTTAAAGTAATTTAATTAATAATCGAGTAACTATTAATAATATATTATTAAAATAGTTATATATCTTTTAGTAACGTATTATACTTCTTAGCGCGCTAGAATAAATAATAGTATAACTATATATAAAGAGAGTACTGTGTTTTAATATAATAATTAATATTAATATAAAATTATAAGGAAAACCCCTAGCCTAAGTTACTATATAGAAAGAATAATATATAATAAAGGGGAAAGTATATAAGGCTTTTATAAAAAATCCGATAAAAGCGTTACTCTTTACCCGTAGCGGAATATTTAATAATAACGATATTACGGTACCTAGGGAGATTATATTTATCGGGAATAAATACTAATACCTTAATAATAATAGGTAGGTTAATATAATATTTATTAAAACTTTACTCGACGATTAATTATATATAAGAGTTTAAAATAACCCGTATTATATTAGGTCGTAATTATATAACCTCGATTTACTCCTTTATAAATTAATAAATATCGATAAATAAATTCTAATATTTTTATAATATAATAATAATTCTTTTAAAAAAGTATTATTATAGATTAAAATTAAATACGAGATATATAACGATAGCCTAGGCCGGATCTATAAAGTAAAGTTATATAAAGAATAATAAGACGCCGTTATTTAGGTATAGAGGGTTTTATAAATAATAAAATTTATTATAAATTATAAACGACTAGATACCGCTCTTAAGCCGCTTATTTATAATATATTAATAAAACGTAAAGACTAGCGTAGTATTATAATAACGAATATAAATTAGGAAATATTTAGATTCCGGGGTATTACCCTCGAGTAAAGTTTTAAAAATTAATAAAGATTCCGTAAAAGGTCTTAAAATACTATAACTTTTAGAATAATATATAATAAAATAATATAACCCCTATTTTCTCTTTATAGCCTAGTATAAAGTGTTATAATAAAGATATTATTTAGATATAATACCGAGGTAGTAAATTTCGGTAACGAAGTTCGAGATTAAATTATATAAATAAATAGGAACCCGAGGGGGTAGGGAGAGAGACGGTATAAAAAAAATAAACGGGCGCGTAGAGGGAGTTATAAAATTTATAGATAATAATATAAAGATAAAACTTATACGATTTATAATTAATATAATACGAGAGGAGATTTATAGACGCGTCCGGTTCTACGTAGAGGTAGTATTAAGTCGGGGGGTATTTATATAAACTCGTTTTAATTATCTAGGAAAAAAGAGAGTAATAAAATTTAAATTAATATTTTATAGAGGACGTCTAGAATACTACTTTTAAAGTATAAATTAATAAAGATATTTAATATAACTAGGGAAAGTTAAATACCTAAATACGATATCGTATATATAGAGATAAAAGACGTATAGGATTAGGACCTTAGAACTCAAAAAACGGACGTATATAAACGTATTTAATATAGGTTCGCTGAGATATAAGAAAGAAGATATAAAGTTATATAAAGTTAATATATAATAGTATAGAGAGGTAAAGGATAATAGAGATCTATATAAGAGTGGAAGAGAGATAATAGTAGAAAATCCGGAAATAAGATCACGTAAGGAGACACTTAGCGTTAAATCATAGCCAACCAAATTAAGCGAAACCTTGATGTCACAGTACCTTATAGACTCATAATGTCCCGCGCACAACTCTGGTGACTCCTCCCAATTCTGTGAACTCCAAATCTTTGCACTCACGCGGAGGCCAGTTTTTGAAGCGTAACTACTCTTCTGCTTCTAAGTAAATACCCTCGAGGAAGCGGACGCAGCTAGAGATGCAGAGGTCCTTGACGTTCGATGAGCTGGCCTGAACCATTGCTCTCTCTTCTCGATCTATCTCAAGCTCGAAAAGGCGGAGAACTTCGGAGGCCATGACTCCTACGAGATCTGCCAGTCCGACAAAGGATCTTCTCAATGCCCTTGACTCTCTAGGCCAGCCGGTTACGCAAAGATTTGAGTAAAGGCTTTGGAGAAGCAGTGATACTAGATATCCTTATGGTGAACTGCTTTCTACTCCCCAGCTAAGAAGCGAACTAATCATTCCAGGAACGACTACATGAAGAAGTCGGCCCTGAATCCTTCGAGGACATACCTGATCATGCCTTCGACCACGACTTCAAGAGTACTACACAAGAGGCGGAAATACTGTGGGAGGAAGTACTGCGTATCTTTCTGGAAGCGCATGAGTGCCAGGGACATAATCAAGATGAGAATACATGGTCTGCTCAAGTCGTACAGTGGGTCCTATCCTGGGCAACACTACCGTCTGGCAAAGTATTTTCACAGCTCAAGAGTATTCAGAGTCAAGCAATCGATCCTATCTATCTACCTACATCGAACCACCTTATAGTGACGAAAAGGCCGATTCTGCTCTGGCATACTCAATGCGGGAGCCTGAAATCAGGAGAATTGGTAAGGCGCTCGATACTGCCGGCCGCTTTCTGAGTCCCATGACGGGAACTCTCACGAAGCTTCTGGCGATGGCTTGCGGTGTTGAAGTCAAGCAAGCTGATGGCAAGAGCATGGAGGCTAAGGCACAGCTGGCGAAATGATTTACCGCCGTCTTCTCTCACACTCGAAGTCATCTCTTCGCAGGACGGCTGAAGCAGAGTCAGGATACCTTGGTACCTAGGGACGGTATCCAGGAAGCGCAAGTTGGAGCGGAAACAGTTGCAGTATTAAGCGACGATGCTACCGAATTAGTAGCCTTGCTTCCTCCGCCCCTACTCGGCTGGACAGTAGTTGGCCACGAATGGTCCACCTTCATTGGCTCCGATACCGATACTATAATATCTGATCCCACCTCTACTCAATGCCAGAGCAAGCGGAGTGTTTAAGTCGTCGGACCTTTCGCCCAACTAAGGGCTAGTACGCAGACGCACTACGGGATTTTCAAGCTCTTGAATCTTGTTAAGAGGGCGAGAACGTACGCTAAGACTAAGCACTGGCCGTGGCTTAAAGAGAAGGTCTTTGAACCATTATTGGTAGGTAGATGAGATGACAGGGTGACTGATATTACGAGGCAAGAGTAAGCCTCTGTATACAAGGATGTTAATGTTGTAATCATTTAGAACTAGGTCCGTCCCTGGCCACACCTTGAAGTATACCTGACGGTACCTGCTTTACTATCTAATCTAGTATCCTACTTTCTATCTCCCTTTCCTCCGCCTCCCTCGCGTTCGCCCTTCTCCTTTAACTTCTTTCTAAATCTCTCTGATTGCAGTTCCTAATTCTGGTATCGAGGGTGTTAAGTTTGGATTCTCCCCTTACTTTCACATATCCTCTTATCTTCCTTCATCAATACCTCTCTCTTACCGTCGCTATTCTTATTCTCTAAGGTTATTACGCGAGGCTGGCGGCTTTACTCCACTAGTAGTCGCTTTACTCTCCGAGTATATATTACGCGCTGGTAAACACCCCGCGTCCAGTTTTTGCTGCGATTTATTAATTTGATGTTTGAATTTGGTTCTGGTCTGATTTAATATGATTCGGTTTAATATGCGCAACACTGTGTGCGACGTTCGGCAGATATGTGCGCGAGGCTTCGATTAATGTGCAAACCCTTACCGATGGCTGTTCAACAAGTATGCGTACTGACAAATATGCGTCATTCGCAACGCAGTCTCTTGAACTTCTGCATTTGGGTGATAGAGTGGCAGCTCGAGCAACAGCTTTTCTGCCACTAGACTTGTATAGCGGACAAAGATTACTGGGGCATGGAGCGGCATACCCTTAGGGTGACAAAACTTCGTTATTCGTACTACCAAGTATACGTGCTTACAAGCGCTATACTGCGAGCAGTCTTCTTGATTTGTTGTAAGTTAGATTTATATACGAGATTGTATTCAGGCTTTCTCCTTCGCTCGTAGAGTAGTTCTGTATCCGTAGATAATGCGGTACTTGACTGATTTGACTAGCCGAAGATTGATCGTGCTTCGATCCAAATGTGTTGCAAGTAATCTATTTTGCTACAGGTGATGTTGCGTATGGCTTCTTATAAATACGTGTTGACCCTCGTCCTCATAGCGAACCATAGGATCGAGTTAAGATCATAATAAGTAAGTTATACGCCATTATCATATACTCAGTACTTGTTTTGATTACTTGTTTGTGTTCTCTTCCTAATACAAGGCGGAGGACAGACGGGCTATCCGATACTACTACTACCGCTGTTAGAACCCTCCGCCTCTTTGCCTATCATTACTAGGAGACGCTTACTACTAATGTATAAGACCGTTCAGGATAAGACTACGGCGACTGGGATACCCTAAAATAAGCGATTGAAGGGTAATGAGGAACGATAGTCATTAGTTCATTACTAGGCTCTACCGTATAGTAACATCGTTCTAAGGATACGATACTCTTTAATCTATACATGACAAGCTCGCCGTCTTTACTATATAACCTAGTACTAACTCTATATAGAGACTACTATTCGAGTCAACCCTTAGAGATCTATATAACGCGAAAAGATATCGCGGTTATTAACGAAGAGAAAGTTACTATAGTATCTAATATTAATACCGATAATAATATTAACTTTAATATTATAATTAATATAGAAGTAACGAGCGCCCAAATACTCCGACTTCTAGATTATAAACTTGAGAATAACTACGCCGCCTAGAGATATATAACCGATTATAAAGAAAAGTTTTACTAGTTATTTATATCTACTTTAATATAACTTCTAAAGAAATAGATTCCTAGTATCTTCTCTTTCTAGGTACTTTCGATAATATTTCTTAAATTAAACCTAAATTTAACGTAATTACGTAATTACGTAACCGTGGGGCTAGTTAATTTATATTAAATTTAATCTCCGTTTTAAACAATAATTTATTTTAATATTTAAAACTACTAGGCTTCTATTTATTTCAAAATAACTCTATATATATAAAATTATATATATTAATTTTATATATATAGATTTAAGATTTTCGCCCATAAAGCCCCTTAAATTATATAATTAATTAAACGCTATAATTTAATATTTATTTAAATTATTATTCGCGTTATAAAGATCTCTATTTCTACGGTTTAATTAATTATCGGCGAAAATAATAATAAAGACGTATCCTCTATAAAGTTTATAATAATTTATATTATGACGTATATTAATATCGAAGAGTTTATAAAAACTAACTTTAAAAGAAAAGTAAACGCGTTTTATATAAATTATTTATATCGCGCTTTTCGAGGAGTAATAGAATAAATATTATTCTTTAATATTATAATTATATTTTAACTCCCCGCCGGCTTAACGGAGGAGATCTTTAAGAATTATAAAAGAGAATTATAAATTATTAAAAATATTTATAAATCCCTAAAGAGTAATCTAGATAATAACTTTAATATTTCTAGATATAAATAAGTCTAGCGGTAGTAATAAATTACCGTACCTTTTTAGGGTTCTTTTATTTAGTTTATATTATTAAATAATACTAGCTCCGGCCTAAGGGTATCGATTATAATAGAGGATCTCTAAATTCGAGTATATATCTCGTTAATAGTAGTACGGGTATTCCGTAATTTTATTTCGGTAGAATTACGTGTCTATATTTAATATATAGCGAGCTACGCTTCCCGTTTATAATTTATATATATTACGGATACTCTACTATTAAAAAGTAACGACCTAGAATTATATACCGAAAAAATAATAAATAGGGAGCGATTTATATATAATCGGGAACTTTAAATTATAGTATATAACGATAGAGCCTATATAATAGAGGATATTTATAAAGTAGTTATATATAGAGTCTTTATAATTACGGTAAAAATAGAATTAAAGAAAATAACTAGGTTTTTTCTTTAAAAAAACGCGGCGAGTTACCCGAAAGCGATTATTATATATATTATATAATTTACTAGGGCTAAAAGGGCGAGGCGAAAATTAAAAATATTTTTAATTCTTACCTTTTCGTCTCTATAAAACGCGAACCGGGTTATAAACTAAGAACTCGTATAAAACGGGCGGCGAAGTTTATATAAATACTATAAATTAAAATATAAACTAGTATAGTACGCTAGATACTAATAATATAAATATAAAAGAACCCGGTATAGGGCGTAAATTAAATATATTTATTATATTAGAGTTTATTTAGAGAGCGAATACGCCGAAAGACTCTAATTAATATTAAAGTATTATTATATCCTCTATAACGGGCTTTATTAGATATTTAACTCTAAATACTTTATTAAAGAATAAGAAATTTTAAAAATAAAAGAGGTTAAAAGGAATAGACTAGCCCGATATTATATTATTAAAATTTAAACCGGAAATAAATTTACCCTAAATCTCGAAGATATTATTTAAGATAAAGAACGCCCTCCTAGATTTAAATCGGAGTCGGATAAATTTCTAGAAAATCTAAAAACCTAATTTAACCCTAAAAAATTAAAGAGTAAAATATATTAACCCGAAAACGAAAAGAATATAATTTAAATATTAATAAACACGTTTAAATAATTAATAAACGCGTTTTAATAAATAATAAACTAAGGCCCCCTAGTAAATAATTCGTTAATTATAACTAACGGGTCTTTAAAGGAATCGGCGATATTTTAAATAACACCTAAAATATTTATTATAATTAATATACTAAGGACTTTAGTATTAATTTATATTAATTTAAAAAATAATACTCCGTCGTAGGATCCCACGTCTATTTCCGACGACGCGATAAATATATTAACGAATACGAAGTCCCTATAAACTCGCGCTCGGGGTATTAAAAATCAAATATTATTAATAAAAATTATTAATTTATATAAAGATTTTAAATAAATTAAAGAGAATTAATTAAAAGCGGAGGTATTTACTAGCCCGATACCGAGACTAAAATCGATATTAAAGTTAGCGCGACTTATACTAAAGTCGATATTAAAGTTAATACTATAAATATTAAAGTCGATATTAAAGTTAGCGCGTATATTAAAGTCGATATTAAAATTAATACTATAAGTATTTAAGGTACTTAAGTCGACGGTAATATTAATAATAAAGTCGACGGTGAAATTAATAAAGAGTTTAAAAAGAAAAAGGCCTACCGGGGATAATAACTCCTCTACGATTACTAGGATCTCTAGGCGAGTAGTAAAAAAATTAAAAAAATTAATAAAGAAACTCGGTAGTAAAGCGCGCTATTAAATAAAGCGAGAACTAGATATATAGGACCGTATTAATAAAAAATCGGATATAGGGTCATCGTCTTCGAGAGGTAATTTAAATAGTTAGATTTTAATATTAAATAAAACATTTAATACCTACTACGATATCGTAGAAGGGAGGATTTAAATACGCGATATTTAAAGTAAATAATCTAGAGTAAAGGTCTTAGCTCTTTATCCTTTAATATAATATTATTAATTTAAGATTTATTATTAACGAATTCTTTAAATTACCCTCCGCCCGCGAAAGAGATATTATCGCGGTATAAGAACCTTACTAGAATAAATTTAATAGATTAATATATAACTCTCTTAAAGTTAAGGCGTACTTCGATTTAATTTATAATATAATTAAGGCCGCCGCTTAGAAATTACGGGTATCGATATATATTAATAAACGTATCCCGCGAAGTAAATAGAAGTTTATATATTTAACCCGATATTTATATACTACCCGAATTAAGATTAATAAAATCTTTTTATTTTTTTATAATATATATAACCCGCCGGATAACGATAGGGGAATAAAGAATATAGTAGAGGTATTAAATAAAATCACCGTTAAAGAATTAAAGGCGGAATATTTACTCGTAGGTAATTTTAATACTTATAACCCTAGATAAAAAAAGATTACTACCGCGGTATTATTATAATATAGAGTTAAAAAGTTATATAATATATTTAATAAATATAACCTCCGGCTTTTATTTAAGAAAAGAATAATAATATAAAAAAACCTCGATAAAAAATATAGACCTAGTATTATTAATTTTATATTTAATATAGACCTAGTTAAGTCGCGATTATTTTATTATCTCGTTTACCCGTTAGGTAAAGATTTAGATAAAGAATTAATTATATCTCTATTAAAATTAATCTCGACTTTATATAACGGGTAACGGAAGAGTTAAAGAAAAGAAATTAAACGAAAATCGATATTAATAAATTTAAAAAAAGTACCTACGACTACCTCTTTAATATACCCGCTACGGCGTACCCGTTAAGACTTATAATAAATTACTTCGTATAATCGTTTATAATAACGCTTTATATCGCTATCGATAAGGCGGTACCCTAGAATACACCGTCGAAATATATATATACCGGATTCGAGGGCTCTACGAAAGAGATTATTAATTTAAAAAATTATCTTAAAGAGGTAATTTATTTACGGGGATAAAAAACCCGTAAATTTACTTAAAGAGATAAAAAAAACTATAAAGTCGTTAAGAAAAAAACGAAAACTTTTATATAATAAACTTTAACGAAGGAATATCGTAATAAAGTTACCGAAGCCGCCGATAATATAGGTAAGATATAGAAACTAGTAAAATAAACTAAAAATCAAGATATATTATTATTAATCTTTACTTCTTTAATCCGAAGGCCGGTAGGTTTAAGGATACTAATATTAATAATTTATAATCCGCGAGAAAAGGCGATAATACTCGTCGAAATATTCTTTCTAACCCCGTTAGAAACCGAGTTAAAGAATATTTAAAGATTCGAGATCCTAGATTTAATTTAACTCTCTTTAATTACCTAATATAAAGTTATACGAGCCGTTAATATAATACCGAATAATAAGATTTTAGGATAATTAGGTATATTTAACGAAATCTTTAAATATATACTATTAATAATAACGGAGATATTAATATAGTTATTTAATGTTTATTTTAACGAATAATATTACTTAAAGTTATTTAAGACCTTTATAATAATTATATTTAAGAAAATAAAGAAAGAAGACTATATAGAGCCAAAATTATAGTAATTAATAATATTATTATATACTATAAGTAAGTACCTCGAGGCGGTACTCGTTATAAAACTAAATTATATTATAAAGACTTACGGCTTACTCCCGGAGATTTACTTCGGGGGTAAAAAGACTAGGTCCTCGGATATAATAATATATATATTTATTAAGAGGGTATACGCCGCCTAGAAGAGGAGAAAGGTCGTAATTACGTTATTTCTAAATATTTTAAAAGCGTTCGATAATGTTTTTTATAAAAAATTACTTTATAACCTAAAAAAGAGAAGAGTATTTAAGGAAATAATAAGGTACTTTATTAATTTTATAAATAAAAGAAATATAGAGCTCCGGTTATTTAATTAATCCCTCGATTAAAAAATAAAAACTAAGATTCCCTAAAGTTCTCTTCTCTCGTTTATTATATTCCTCTTTTATAATATTAATTTATTAAACTCCTTAAATACGGCCGGGGTATAAATAACTAGTTATATTAACGATATTATATTATTATATACGGGGAAGACTTTCGAGGAGAACTATATAACGATAAAGTATAATTATAAAATTATATTAAATTAAGTGCGAAAATATACGTTTAAATTCGCCCCGGTAAAATACTAATTTATTTATTTTACGAGGAAGTATAACGGTAAAAACGACTTTTTAATAATAATTTAGACGGTTTATTTACCCGAGGATAAACTTCTCGTCTCTTAAAACGTAATAAAATACTTTAGAATTATCTTCGATCGAGTTTTATTATAGGGCGACTAAGTAAAATACCTAGAAAATATAATTATCGCTCGACTTCGGGTAATTACCTCTATTATAAATAATAATTAGAGTATATCTATAAAGGACCTTATTTATATTTATATAATATATATTTTATTTCTTATATTATATATAGTATTAATATAGTTTCTTAACGCGGATTATAAAAATAAAGAACCCGGTAAATAAATTTAAATAAAGTTATATTTAAATAAAAGAAAGTAGTTAAAATAGTTTTTAATAAAATTATCTATATAGCCGGCGAAGTATTTAATATAGAATTAGAGTTCGTATTTATTAAAATCTAGACTAAATTAATAATTAAATAAAGGGCCTTTAGGACTATAACCGGTCTTTATAAAAACTAAGTTATAAACCGGCCGGAGTATATAAATAGAACTCTTTTATATATATTACTAGAATATATTCTTAAAGGTATAACTACGGAATATTTAGAAACTTAGGTATCGTTTATTAAATTTTTATAAAAAGTACCTTTATAGATTAAAATCGAAGACGAATTACTCACTTTTATTATTTATAAAAGATTACTAGTAGAGAGGCCCGTCTTTATTTACTATACCGACGGCTTTAGAATTAATAATTAAATTAATAACGTGGTAATAAATTATAGGACTAGCGCCTAAAGAGGGCGCTATATAAACGAATTATCCGATTATATAATATATATCGCGGAAATTATAGGTATATTTTTTATTTTAAAGTTAATTTCGGACGAAGCTCTCGTTTATTTAAAACTATTTATTATTATTTTTATAAATAATTAAATAATTATTTAAGTTATTATAAACCCGAAATATAAATCGGGTTAATTTATATTGAAATAAATTATCGATAAAGCCTATTAAATTAATAAATTAATTGTTATTTATTAGATCCTAGCCTATATAAGAGTCTCTAGAAACGAAATAATAAACGAAAGAGTTAAAGAGGCGGTAAGAATAGAGTTCTTTAAAATTAAATATAACTAGTTATAAATCTTCTTTAAATTATTTAGCTCCTTTAAAAGTAAAACTAAATATAGAGTTTAAGAAAAATAGAGTTATTTATAGAATAAATACCCCTATAAACGAATTTTATATAAAATATATAATAAGGTCGAGTCTAGGAAGAAGTCTCTCGCCCGATATATAGGCTTTATTAAAGAGTAGTCTATAATACTCTTTTAATTACGGACGGGCAAAATTAATTTAAACGACTTTCTTTATAATATCGATAAAGTAAACTCCTACGAATATTTATATAGGGAGCGCCGCTAGATAATAGAATATATATTATTAATATACTTTAGGTTTATAGAACTACGATATATAATACTTTAGTAAAATAGATAAAAAAGTCGAAATATAACTACCCTACTAAATAAAGGAGTATTTTATAAATACGCCGTTATTTTTATAATAGGGACGGGGTTTCTAGTATAGTATTAAAATTTACTAAACTCTTAAATACCCGTAAACTTTTAAGTTTAAATTTAAATACTTTATATTAAATAAAGATATTTTAATATTATAAAGTAAATATACGCCCCTAAAAGAGGGTATTAGATATTAGATATTATTAAAATATTCTATATACTTTCGAAAGGAATAGGCCGAAAGGCTTTATTATTTTAATATTATAATCTTTCTAGGCTAGGTAATAACTTATATAAATAATAATATATACGACTAGGAAAGCCGTACGGAGGGTATAAATATAAAGTATATAATATTAATAAACGTCCTCGAGATACTAGTTTATAACTAGTAATTTACAAATTTAATATTAACTAGTATTAACTTAAAGGAAAGTTTATTTATTATAAATATTTTATTTATTATTACTTACTACCCGTTACGTACCTCTTATTATTTATTATTTACTTTTTATTATACTCCCGGTTATTTACTCTCTACTACCTTAGTCTTTTTAAATAACTCTTATATATTAAAATAAAATACTCTTTAATATTCGAATAATTATAGTTTTTATAATTAGAATTAATTATAAATAGAATTAACCCCGAGGTATTACGATATTATTAGCGCGGAGATTTTAGTATATTTAAAAAGCCCTAGTTTAAATCTTTTAATATATTTACCCGACGTAAAATTTACTTTTAACTTTACTCTATATACTAGCTCGTTGAAATAATATAAGAGAATTAAACTCGGACTATAAATATCCTCTAACGAAAATATAATACCCTCGATATATATTTATAACCCTAAATAACGGTTTTTTACGAGATAATAAATATTATAAATAATTTTAATAACTTAGTTTAGATATACCCTCGTTAAATTACCTACCCTACGAGTTATATTTAACGTATTATCTTTAACGGATAATAATACTTTATAGTTAAAAAGTTTTAGAATAACCTCCCTCTTAATTAATTTATTAACGTTATCGCGATACTAGGTATATATAACGGGTATAAATACTCTAAGAATATATAGAGCCTAGATCTCGGAGAAGTAATCTTTATTTATAATATTAATCTAGGAAAATAATACCTAGCCCTATTTAATTTAAATATTAAAATAAACGAGTAATTCTACGATTTAATCCCTAGCGACTATATAGCCGATATTTAAAAAATCTTTACGTAATTCGCGATAGAGCCTAAGCGATAACGGATATATAAGATTTATTTAATCTAGTACGGGAACGGATCCTACGACTATAGAGATATTATATTTATATACGAAAATAATAATAATATTAACCCGCGGGAAATATATAATAATGAATTTATTAAAAAAACGGAGTTAACCCGAACCTAGATATATTTATAGATAGTAAAGCCTATAATATTATATAAAGGCGACGACGGTCCCTATTACTATTTATAAAACGAGAGAATACTAGGGATATTCTAAATAAATTTTAATATTATTAATAAAAACTACTTTTACTACCCTAGGCCCGATACGTTAGAATTCGCCGGTATTATAATATAAATACTTTAGTAGCCTAAATAACCGCCGCTTTAATAACTATTAACGCGCTAAAATAAATATAATATTTATTACGCGCACGCGCTCTTAAATAATAATACTAGAATATTTAATTATAAATAATAAGATAATTCTTTACCGAATTAATATTAATATATATTAAATATAAATATAATAGTTATTCTAGAACCCGATTTATACCGCGAGACTACTAGCTCCTTATAAAATATATTATATTAACTCTAAATATATACTACCTCGGTATTATATTTAAAATAAATTATATTCGAATATATTAAAACGCGAAGATATATATTAGGCGGTTATTTCTTAGGTACTATAAATAAAATATAAAATAATATTTTATAAAATAATAATTTCTTCGTTTTACTCGATAGTTTTAAAGAATTTAACGGGTTAATACCTAATATAACCGAGTTTTAAATAATAACTTTTATTCGTAACTATAACGACGACGGCTAGTATTTATTAATATACGATAATAAAATATTAAAATTTATACTTTAGGGCTACCTCCCGTATTTATATATTTATAAAATATTAAGAGTACTCGCCTAAATAGTTATAAACGAGCGCCGATAAACGATATACTTTATACTTTTAATTTAATATAGCGCTATAAGTTAAAAGCCTATATATTTATTACTAAATTTATATTTATATAAAATAAACCTAGAGTAGATATTAATATAAATTATATAAATAAACGACGGTAATAATATATTACTAGTACTCCCAACTAACCCTAGAATTTAAAGTATACGATAACTCGATATAAATACTATTAATTTAAATAGGCGTTTATATTACTGAGATAACTCTCTTTTATAAAAAAGTAAAAGTAAATAACCCTTAAACCCGACGATTATATATTAACTATTTATATAGGGTTACCGCTCTCTTTCTTTATAATTATAGCGACGAATAAAAGCCCTCTAAGAATTACTAGAACCAGTACCGACAGTAAAAGTATATAATAAATACCGGTAATAACGATACTAATATTAACTCGGTATAAAAAATACCGGTATAGAGGTTAAAAAGAATACTCTCGAGGTAACTAAATAAACTAGTAGGTTTTATAAATACCGGGATAATAGTATTAACGGGAGTTTTTAAACTTTAAATCTTTAAACCTTTAAACTTTTAGAATATTTGAACTTTTAAAACGTTTGAACTTTTGGAACGTTTAAACTTTTAGAACGTTTGAACTTTTAATACTAAGGGACTTTTAGTACTAAGGGAATATAAATATCGCCGTATATAATACTAAGGGATCATATTGGGCGCACTAAGGGATCATCATCATTATTCATAGTGGGGGTAGAGCCCATTAGGGGCTTGACCTTGTAGATAGCATAGACCCATTCCGGGGCTGGGAAGCCCGGAGCGCCGCTACTCTGGCTGGGCCCTAGTTGCCTGTTGCCCCTAGTTGGGCTCCAGTATGAACGAATCAATCAAAGCTTCCATTTATTCTAGTAAACCCTACTCTGCTCACTTAATGTTCCATCATTCCTTGTTCGCTGTTGAATAGCTTGAATTGATAGTCAGTAGTAAGCCTATACATTATGGCACGACTTAATCATAAAGGGCAGCCGAGTGCTGCTGGCAAGGCAGTCAACGCTGCGAGCAGGCAGCTCAAAGTATCAGCAACCTTCTCGCCTGTAGCAGCTTCCACCAGTACCCTTTCTCTAGTATCACCAGAAGACTTCAAGAGAATCCTAGATCAGACAGACATCCAGGATCTCGTTAGGTGTCGGGACGTTGATATTCTACTTTCCACAGCGGAGAAGATGATCCTCGGGCGGGCTGACATGAGCGAAGCAGCGACATCGCACGGCGCGAGTGGAATTGAGAGAATCTGGCAGCTTGTCGCCGACTACGAAAGAAACCACCCCGCTTTCGCCAGCAAGATCGAACACTGGCGGTTGGAAGTCAATTACAATCTCGGCGAGCATGGTATTGAACACTGGCTTACGCTGGCTCGAGACACTCGCAAAAGGATTACCTCTTCCGAAGGAGAGCTCCAGAATCGCTGGCATGTATCCTCCATGGACATCCTTGATTCCAAATACTATCTCGAGAAGAAAGATCTGTCAAAAGGCATCATGCAAAATCTTGCTCAACTCTCCAGGTATGCCACACTCGAGGAAGGCCGAACGCTGCTACTTGAGAACATTGACAAGCGTTGTCGCTTGCGAGCGCGACCGCACGGCATGAGCAAAGACGAAGTCTTGACGTTGACAGATGCTGCGTCCAGTGTCAAAGAGGCCAAAAAGCGGAAAGCTTCAGACGACATTAATACTGACGTTAAGCGACCCCGCAGCTCGCGGAGAAAGCTGAATACTTCGGATTCCACCTCTCATCCTTCTATTACCGACTCCAAACCAGGACTATCCACGCCGCTTGAGTCTGCCAAGGGAGTTGACGAGCTTGACACCCATACCGCTAGCCCAGGTCGCCAGCACCAAGATGTGGAGAACGACCAAGGCAACGACAACACTACTACTCAGAGCCACAATGAGGGCGAAGACAAGAGTCTGCAGGCATCCAAGCATGTTCAGACTTCCGATGAGCATCTAGCAGATGCTCCACTAGGGTTAGGCCTAGCGGTGAGAAAGCAAATATCACAAGAGCAAGGGGACTGTGATGAGGAAAGAGATTTTGAGTCAGATTCATTAGTATGCGATTACATTCTCAACACTTCTCTAGTATCATGACTGAGATTCATTAGATTATGAGTCCTAAGATAGGACGCAGTCACTCAATGCCTAAAGCCTCTTCCCTCAGCCGCCGAGAGTTCGAATCGGACAATGAGGAAGACATGGCGGAGAAGTTCAACAACGATGATACAGGCAGCTTGTCTGGGGCGCGCTCCCCTCACGAAAGATTGGACTCACCACAATCCTCTACATCCTTCTTTGGCAATCTAACCCCGGAGGTAGTTCGGTCTAGAGACGGCAGCACCTTTTCAAATTTCGCCGTCGAAGCCCCAGCGCACCCGTACTTCGGCCCTGCAACGCCTGGGAACCGGACTGATATTCAATTGATAGTGCAGCACGGCATTGTATTGCAATCTGACGGTGAAGTAGGAAAGGCACTTCCTACAGAACCTATGACTGCAATCTCGACCTCCCATAAACGGGCTCGCTCTCTATCCCCGCGTCGAGCTTACAACGTACCATGCCTCCCAACAAGCTTGAAAATTGCCTCTCAAGGACCTATCATGGTCCAACTTAACCCACCGTCTGCCGGGGAAATTCCGTCTTCTGATCTACCAGGCGCTCTTAGCTCTCTTCAGCCAGGCCAAAGCCTATCTGCTACAGCCTTAGAGATGACATTGTCAGCCTTACCTCAAGATAATGTTCTCATACTCGACCCGCAATGGTACGACTGCGATGCGAACAAGCTTCCAAGCCATGTACCACGTATTTGGGACTCAATCACTTCCATCCTGCTGCCACTTCATCACAGGACGGCACAACATTGGACGTTAGCCATCTTCGACATGGTTGATCATACCATTCAACACTATGATTCCCTATCTACACCAGAGCCCACGAGCGTCGACCAGCACCTGCTTAACTTAGCCGATCGATTCAAGACCGGAAATTGGACCATCTGGGACATAATTGGTGCCCAGCAAAGGAATGGTCATGATTGCGGCGTATTTGTATTAATAAGCGCAATCTTTGCTCTAGCCAAAACAACGCGGCCGTCGCAATTCGACTGTACACTCTGGCGATTTTTATTCCAAGCAATGTTGTCAGGAATGGTAGCGGGAGAGGAGTGTGTTGGATTCGAAAAGGTAGCCTCTGGCTTTGATGGAGATCTGGGCAGAAGTAGCAGCAGTAAGTCTATCTTGGTAAATACATGATATCACGCCTGCTTATACCCTAATACAGTGTCTCCCAATGAGCCCCAGACTACTATAACAGAAGCTACTGGCCCACCTCCTCTTGACAGCCAGACCAAGACAGCACTAGGCACAATGAAAACTTGCGCAAGATATTGCAAGGAAGCCGAAAGAGCAATTGCTGCTGCGGAACAGGCCATTCAAGTCCTGACGACTCTACAGACGCAAGGGATCGCTCTTCTCAGCGAAGCGTTGCGCGCCAGCCAAAACATGTGTACCGAGGCGTCGATTCACGAGACTTTAGTTGAGCAGTACGATCGGCTCCCCACATTGAAAGACAAGGCGATCCTGGCCTCCCTACGCGCACAGTGCATTGCGGCGCGGAAGGCGTCTTGCAAGCTGGAGCGCAGACTGAAACACGTCCAAGCTAATGCCACGAAGATGAGGGCGGCGTTATCCACGGCGCAGAAGATACGAGGGCAGCGAGAGATGGACTTAAGAAGGTTACGAGATAGGTATAAGCGCGAGAAACGGCAGGTGCTTGATTTGAAGGCGAAATATCAAGCAGCAGTTAGAGCTATTGAGGACGCGTGCGGTTATGACGATGATGATGATGATACTATTGATAGGCGATAGTAGAATAAACAAAGGACAGCAAGCTTGGCAATCAGGCGGAATGACTAGCTGGCATCTTTCCACCACGACATTGCCCATTACTGCCAAACGACATTGCCCACTGCTGCCCCTTCGACATTGCCCATGACTGCCCGCCCCATGGTATTGCTCCATTCCTTCTCCATGGTATACTCCATAGTATACTCTATTGCTGCCCCCTTGTTGCTCCATAGTATACCCCATTACAGCTTCATGGTATATCTTTATAGTGCTCGTAGAACCTTGTTTCATTCACTGTCTCACCACTGTGTAACAGACTGCTGCCATTACTCATATTAAACACTGAGCTTATTATCCCTCTGCTGCGCCTCATTCTTTGGTTGTATTGCGCATGCCATCTTTTTCCGGCTCATTGAGAGTAGTAGAATCGTGCTGTGCCCTTGCGGACTGGATGTTTTTCAGTGTTGCAATCTCAGCCGACGTACCCTGACCGCTTCTCTGCAATAGATTATCAGCGCCCGATCACACACGATCACGACTGGCGCTTACCATTTTCGCATCCGCAGAACGGTACCCGTAATGCCACACCTCGTTGTTCGACTCGAAAAGTGGTGGAAGGCGCTTAGGCTCCTCAAGACTCGTCTCGTACCTCCACTCCCGCGCACATTGTCTCCGCCCAGCGCGACTTTTGGTCGCCTCATTTTCTCGGTGTATTGTGAAGTCTTTAAGGTGGTTGAGAAAGTTGCTTTGCAACGTCCATGTTTTGCCATAGTAAGGGCAACTGGGATGCTTGCATGGATACGCCCAGATCCTGCCGAGCTCGAGCTCGGTGGTATTGCCGTCTTCATCGGACGAGGAGGCTGGATCGTTGTGGTCTGCTAGATGCGGTCGTAGTCGAACTTTTGCATCGCGAATGGGCATGGTTTGGGAGAAGTCCATCATGTTCAGGGTTGTGACTTCGCACTATGAGGAATACATACGGCAGAGAGTCAAGAAATTTTGGGAACCTTAGATTTCAGCGAACATTTGTAGGGTTAATTTTTGGTGGGGCTGGAGCATGCTTGCCTGGACATCTGAGTATTTTACGTGTATATAGTATCACGCAATGCGGAATACGTTCCATGCACCGAAACATATTATTATGATTACCAGCTACCAGCTTGTCTACCTTTACGGTAATTTTTCTGTCCTCGTATTGTAAACCGATTTGATCACGTTCGAGTATCAACGAAGGCTTTGTTTGCGGGATAATCCCGAAGTCTTTTGAAAAACTTGAAGTGACGGCCGTGAGACGTCTCGTTAAATCACAAAAACAACTAGCACTTCGATCACAACCTTCACAAAACGCCGTAGTATTACTCTGTTTAGGTATCCGACATGGGTCAATATTGGTACATCTTCTCAGTGGATAATAGCGAAATTCTGAGCTATATCGGCAAGCTTGGTGAGTTTCTGTGGGATAAGGAAGCCGACTGCCTTGTGGATCTTCTTGCCGTGCCACTCAAGCGAAGTCCAGTGCATTTATCCAGTGAACCAAGGCCGGTGGATGACATTTCGAGCGTTGCACCTTTACCAACCGTAGCAAACCTGGAGCCAACAATCCAAATCCAACCGAACATAGTCAACGAAGGTCTGGATGAGGCCGAGGTGGATCCTGACGAAGGCTTCCTCCAAGGTCCAGGAAATTTGCTTGGTATGCCTAGGTGTCGATTTCGGGAAATCAATTCTGAAGTTGAGCCTTTTCGGATGCTGCTTCGTCCTGTGCCTGGTGAGGCCGAACATCCAATCTATTCAAAGCGCCCTCAGACATGGCGGTCTCCTCGTACTGCGCTTGATGAAGCCGGCCATCTGCCGAAATCAGAGCATTCTCAAGCATATTCGTTTGCTGTTGGAAAGAAGGTGGCAGATTACTATCCCGAGACCGAGGGCTGGATTCTTCGCAACCTGACCACGGCAGAGTTTGTTCAGGGCGACAGACTCTTCGCAGCATTTCATAGGTCAAGACGTCAGCACGTACCCCACCTTGGATATCCCGGTTTTGGCGAGGCGATTATGTGTCGAATATACTGGTCTACAGGGAACTCTACAGTTCCATGTGCGGGATTTAATCGTGGAATTTGGGCTGGTCACAGACTTGAGATTTATACAGAAAGAATCCACGCTTTAAATTCAGATTGTAGCTGGAAATATGTAACGAGCGAGATAGTTAATGAATTATCGGTAGCCTTGGACCTGCCAACTCAGACAAAGAAGAGCGAGAGGATTAGAGACCAGAATCGGCAACATAGCTCCTGAGCTATTGACGCTTTTCAGACGCTGTAAAGAGGCCGCTTTAGTTACGGAAAACTACCGTGCGTTGCTGTGGGTACGACTCAGAAGCGCGTATGATCCTTGTCTCGCCCCGTTCTGAGCGTCTTGGATTTCCAATTTCAAACTCTACACACGGCTCCTTTTTCGGCACCTGAGGCACACAGTGCCCTTGATCGACTTGGATTCCGTTCAATTGTACCAATCCCCGGACAAAGCCGATTTGGCTGGCCAAAGACCATCGATGGCGTCGATTGATGATGTTCTCGTCGTCTGTGGAGAGAGGAATGTCCCTACGATTTCGGAATTGGATCAACCCTTTTCAGAGATTTTGAACTGCGTGACAAATAATTTATTGCGTGCTCGCAAAAACTATTGTCATGTGACTTGGCTCCAGGATTTGGGTAAGGTAACTTGAACGACGCGAGATTATCAGTTTCATTTTTGGCATCCAATTCACAATGCCAAACGCTGCTTCTTTTGGCAAGACTTAAGTCGCTGTCAAAATCGAAGGAATGTTTTTCAGACCGTCTTATATCCACAGTGTCTATGGCGAAGCAGCACTCAATATCTCATCCTAATGGATAAAAGTCTCTCACAAGCGCGTTTAAGCGCCACCACGATTATAACAAGTTGTACTGTCCGACCGCATTGGGTGAGACCAGTTGCGCGCTCGCAGGGCATGACGAACAGTACCTGTCGTCTCCCCAGCGCGCAGGTGAGCTTTGTCAATATCGTCAACGAAGATTGCAGAGTAGATGCGTGATCCTAAGCTCCACAGGGCGCATACCTTTGATGAGTGAGTACATTGTTCGGCGAGGAGGTCCACCTATCCTCGTCAGCTCGACTGCCCGCCGAGATCGTAGATCATACGGTCAGTGCACTCTTACTATTCTCGGAAGCCCCTCTCAAGTGCTCTCATATCCCTCTCATTGTATACTATTGTCAGGTTCGCTTCTACAAGACTACTATATAAATCTAGATTGTCATTGAAAACTTGATTAAATGCACACGGACAGTTCCAAACACTGGAGAACTGGAGTAGACGGCGGACTAGAAAAATCATTTGAGTTTCACCTCAACCATTGCGTCGGCAACATTCGATTGTCGAGGAGTCTCTGCCTTTGCGGACCAAACGGAGTCGTTGAACGAGAAGTTTCTGAGGTCTATTGCCCCGCCGTGAGGAAAGAGGGAACGAATCGAACGATGCCTCCACCGAGAGCGTCTCCATCGGCAGTGATTATACGGCCAGCAAGTCCACCGGTAGCGCTTCCACCGGTAGCGTCTCCACCGGTAGCGCCTCCACTGGTAGCACTTCCGGCTTTAGCGGTGCCACCTTTACCCCCCAAAGTACCTTTACCACCGGTACCAGCTCCACCGGTAGCAGCTCCACCGACACCGGGTGCATCGGTAGGAGCAGATGAAGTCGAATCCTGAAGAGGTTGAAAATCTTCTGATGCTTCTTCAGTCTCACCACCTTGCCGGTCTTTAGGCGGTGTCTCCTCCCATCGTACTATCGACCTCTTTTGTAACTCTGTTACGTTTGATACACCATGTCCTTTAGCCATAGTGGCTCGAGTATTCTGATCCATGTAGATAGATAAGTGGGTAGGAAGGTAGGTAGGTAGATAGGTTGATTAGTTGGTAGGTTGGTAGGTATATAGGAAGGTTGTTGTTGTTGTTCTTATAGTAGATTTCCAAACCATTGAGGCTCCTCGGCTGACGCTAGATTGATGGCCGCACACCTTATTTGGGCGGGGCAACCACCAACGTCAAGTAGAATGGGATATCATGAGTTGTTCATGCAGTAGGCCTGCATTAGTGCCCTAATCAGCTGAGCCAGGGCCTGGCCAAGCCGTCGCCCAAGAAGCCCCCTCCTAGGAAACGAGCGTCGTCCACACTGCTGAGAGGCACTGATGCCGATGACGTCGCTCCTGTAGCTCCCTCACCTGCTCAGCGGGTGAGGCTATCCCAGCCTCGCTTGGAGTAGACTCCGAGCATTAAAATGGATAGCCAATCAATTCGCCAGGAATGCTACGCTGCTATCAGACTACGACACTCTCATGGCTCTGGTAAATGAGGCCTTTGACCTCCCGGACAAAGCCAAGGAAACCCAGAGAGAACAGAGACAACGACATTCCCAAGTTTTTCGCCGAATTTGACGCACTAACGGACGAACTCCACTGGCCCACCACAGCGCTGTTTTTCACCAAGCTGCCTAAGGCTCTGCAGGAAGAAAATTTGACGAATGATGAGCCAGAATCATATTCCGCGCTAAAATAGGATGCGTTGTCCAGGAGCGCCATTCACAAGGCACTGAACGGCCCCGAGCGCGAATGCGATAAGTGCGGACGGACCAATCATGAGACCAAGGATTGCTTTGCCAAAACCACGGTCAACATGATCCGCACTTCTAATAACGCTAACGCACCACCATCACACTGTTACATCGACGGAGTCATGATCCAAGGAATTGCGCGAAGAGCATTGGCTGACACGGGATCAGCGGTAAATTGTGTCCGTGCAGGAATGGTGGGGGAATTCAAGTTCCCTTCCAATGTCTCACTCTTCGGCCCCACTGGAAAGGCGCTAGTAATAGACGCCAATTATATTGTCGAAACAATCGACGGAATCCCCCAGAAGCTCTACATAGTCCCAGGACTTACGGAGGAGGTTATCTTAGGAGAACCTTACTTCACCCGTGCCACACCAGTGGACATCCTGCACATCAATACGTGGGATGAACCAGTGGACGGAGGACGCCTGCGAAGACTCAGCGCACCAGAATTGGAAGCGCTAGATGAGCTAATAACAACTGGGTTAGAGGACGGGCTGGTACGCCCAAGTCAGGCAGGCGTGGCCGCTAAGGTTATTGTGGTGCCTAAGAAGGACGGAAGGCTTAGGATATGCGTCGACTATCGCAAGCTCAATGCGGTAACAAAACCCGACAAATATCCACTCCCCCTCATTAGGGACCTGTTAGAAACGGCCGCATCACACCTTTACTTCCGATTATATAATCTCAAGGATGCGTTCCACAATGTGGCTATCAACCCACCAGATATCCACAAAACGGCATTCAAAACCCACCGAGGGTTATACGAATACACTAGAATACCGTTCGGACTTACTAACGCACTAAGTATATTCCAGCGCTACCTGGAATATATATTAAGAAACTATAACTAGGTAGTAATTTATATCGATAATATCCTTATCTTCGAGAATACGATTAAGGAAGTAAACTAGTGTACTAATTTTATATATAGTACGCTAGATAATATAAATATCTAAATTTATATAAATAAATCGTAACTCCGCTTAACCCGAAGGATTAAATACCTAGACTTCTTAATTAATTAATATTTATCGATTTAGAAATAGAATAATATATACTCTATAAATAACTAGTACCTACCGTTTACTAGGTTTTAATATATATTATATTAAATTCGATTCCTAATAATACTAGTATAATAATATTATAATTTTATTTATATTCTTTTCTATTATATAGAAATAACTCTAATTATTCTATAAATTTATAAATTATTATATAAAGTATATTATTTAATTATTATATACTAGATAACTTCTATTATATTTAATAAAGAAAGTATTATTTATATAAATTAAAAGTATTATAAAGATTTTCGAAAAAGTTAAAAAGATTATACTTTAAATAATAATACTCTATTTATTTATTACTATAAATAAAATAAATATTTTCTATGATATATTAGACTTCGTTATAAGAGTAATTAAATTCTAGAATAATTAATTAATTAAAATACTTAGCCGTATATTAATATAAATCGAAAGAAATTATATTATAATTAAAAGAGAAATATTAATTATAATATATATATTTAAATAATAACGGTAGTATTTAGAGAGTACTCGCTAGTTTAATATAATATATATCGATTATAAATTAATTATATAGGAACTAAACTACCTAGAATTAAAAATTCTAGAATAATCGATTACTTTTACCTCGTATTCTATAATCGACTAGATTACTAAACTAGTAATTATAGTCCGACTATATTCCGAAATATATAGTCAATTTATAATCGACTATTTATTACTATTTTTAATAACTCTCTAAATTAGTAATAAATAGGATCTTTTTCTATTTATAAAATATTACTACTATTTTTAAATAAACTATTACTATTTATAATATATAATTAGTATTTATAATATTTTGTTATTGAATATAATATTATATAATATATTTATTTATAAATTATTTTCTAGAACCTTCTAGAATCTTTTATTAAAATCTCGTAGAATTTTATAAAATTAAAATAAATTATATTAATAATAATAAAATTCTAATAATAGACGAATAGTATATATTATTATAAATAGATCTATATTACGAATTATTACTTAATATTAATAATTAATAATTAATAATAAGAGAGAAAAACGTATTTCGAGAGAGAGATCGAGTTTTATATATTCGTTTTATTAATTCTAGAATCTTCTATATTATAAATTAATATTTAAATTAATATTATAAAATAATTCTTTATAAAATTGTTTTTTTAAAGAAATATCGAATAATACGACTCGAATTACGAACTACCTTTTCTTAAAGATTAAGTTTATTTATTTAAAAATAAATACTATAAATAAAAGTTTCTATTTTACGAAGAAAATAAAGAACGTTAAATAAATTATTACTATTCTATTAATAATTCTATATTATTAATAATATTATAATTTATAATAGAGAAAGATAATTTATTTATAAAAAAATTATTTATATTCGAAAATCGAACTCCTTTCTTAAACTCGATTAAGTAATTTCTATAATTACTATAAAAATATATATAAGAATATCTCTATAAAATACGAAAGATATAAAGAAATATCTTAAAACTTAGGTACGTTATTATATATATATTTATACTATTATTATTATTATTATTATTATTATTATTATTATTATTATTTTTATTTTTATATTTATTAAATATTTATATATAGAATCCTAAATTTAATCTTGATTATTTATTAATCCGAGAGACTCTTTTTTTAATAATAAAAAACTCGTTAATCGATTTTCCGAAAATACTCTAAATAAGAATTATAATTAAACTACTATAAAAGAGAAGATTCTATATTTTTTCCTCGAAAATAATATATCTCTTCGAGTTATTACTAGTAATTTAATTAAAGATTTATTATTTTATACTCGAAAGTAAATACTTTTTATTAAAAGTTAATAATTAAAAGAATTAATTATTTACTATAGAGATATACTAGACCTATACTATAATAATATTAAAAATTAATGAATATTATTATATTAAACGAATATTAATAAAATAAAAAACGAAATTCTACTATTAATATATTAAATATAATAATAAATTTTCTTTTACTTTCGACGACTAGACGATTTTAAATTAAGACGAATATCTCGGAATTACTCTTTATTATTTTAATTCTTAATAGGAATTAAACTAAGTATTAATCGGAAAAAAAATCTAAATAATCGATATAACGTTTAATATATTTATTTAGATCTATATAACTATTTATTAGAATTCAAAATTCAAGATAAGATATTATCGTAAATTAAATAATTCATGAATTTTTTTTCCAAATACTAATTATTTTAATAGGATTATTAAATAATAAAGTTTCGGAAAATATATTACTATTAAAATTATTTCGATAAAATAATAAAACGAATTATAATATCGATATATCGACTATTAAATACGATTCTAATACTATTAATAATATCGTTTAAAATATTTTATCGTAGATACTTTAAGAGAATAAAGATAAAAGAGTTATTTATAATACTATAAATAAAACTCTTATAAAGGAGGAAGAACTACTAAATTCTTATAAAGGTAAATTAATATATATTTACTTTTATCTTTATTATTTATTAATTTTTATTATTTATTAATTTTTATTATAGATCTATATCCGATACGGAGAAAAAATCATTACGTTATTTAAATATTTATATATTAATAAACGTGTACTCGATAATAAAATTAATTTATTGAATACTCTAACGCTTTATATTATAAGAATTAGTATTTATAACTTTTTTATTTATTAATTATTTACTAATCTATTTATATATTAAACTACTTATTAGAATTCGATATACGAGATATTAAATCGATTTCTATATCTTTATAAAATTATGAAAAACTCTAGTAATATATTAGAAATATTAAAATTAAAGATTTTATTTCGTTTTCGAACGAAGATCTCGAATTCTTAGACAATTATCTCGATATTTTTAAGATTTTTATTAAAGTTTCGACGAAACTTTAAACCGATAAATATCTTACTATTCTTTATATATATCTTTATATATAGGAAATTCGATAACGATTAAAAGTAAAATCTATTTAAAATACTCTAATATTTTTCTATTTACTTCAATTAACTTATTCGTTAAATAGTTAATAATATACTAATAATATATAGAGTCCAAATCTACGAAACGGCTATCGACGAGGAATCTAAAAACTAGATAAATAATTTTTAAAATTTAATAGAAGAGATTAGAAGTCCGTTTATATAAATATTATATTTGAAATTATTTCTAATCGTCCATTTAAAATTATAGCTTTAAGTCGGTAGAGGCTAGAAAATTCGAATATTAATATTATTAAAAAATAATATAAAGATATTTATTTTATATAAATTGTTTTTATCTAATTTATTTATTATTACTTTTATTAATTATTAACTAATAAATATTATAGATATAGAAAAGATATTAATATTTTAACGACTATATCTTAACTCGATTCTCAAAGTATTATAAATACGAATGAGAATAATAATTCGGACCACGATATATTATTTAGAAATTCAGATAATAATATATCTAACGAAGAAGAATTTAGGGAAATATTTTCGAGAACTATTATTTTATCGAATAATACGTAATTAAACCTTATTGTAAATATGAAATATATATTAATATTAATAACAAAAACTATCCGAATTTTGGAAATTAAATAATAATAAATTTCCGATATTATTTATATTAATTAGGTAGTATCTAGTTATTCCTACTACTTTAGCGCCTTCGGAACGAATTTTCTTATAAATCTCCGATATAATTATTAAAAAATATAATCGAATATTTAAAGAATATTTAAATTAATTATATTCTTAAAGAACTAGCGCGTTATTAATAATATCGTAGAAGGAAATATCGAAAATAAAGACGAAAATTAATATTTTACTTATATATCTATAATTATATTTAATTATAAATAAAATAATAGACTTTTTATAATATTATTTATATTCTATATTATTATAATTAATATTTTTATTTATAAAGTATAATATTATTTAAGAATACGAAAAAAATACGAAAAAAGTATATTTCTATTATATTTTTAAAAATAATCCGACTCTAATCGGACTATATATTCTATATAATTATAATCGACTATTTCTTTCTCGTAATCGTATTCCGAAATATAGTCGGAATATAGTCGATTATATTATCGATTATAATTATTTTTATAAATATACTAAAACTACTAGAGCGATAATCGATATATAAATTAATAAATCGAAATTATAATATTATATAAATTCCGGCTTAAGTTTACAATTAAGGTAATTAATTCTATAAACTACTTTTTTAAGAGTTAGGATTTAGAGGATTTACTCTTTAACCTCGATATAAAATTTACTTCTAAGAATAAAAGAGTAGAGGGCGAGTATAACTCCGATATAAATAAATAATTATTTAATAAATAAATGAAATAGAGACTAGGTTTTCAAAAGAACCCGAAAATCCGAAGAATATTTAATTTTTATTAAAATATTAATATATTTAAAATTAATTATTCTTTATAAATATAATAAAAATCCTAGGTATTAAACTTTACTTTATTTTAATAAATAGTCAAATAAATTCTAATTAAATAGTTTTTATTCTAATTTCGAATCTTTATTATTATTTTTATTTTAATTATATTTAAATATAAAACCTCCTCTTCTATATTTTATATTTTTTATAATTTAAGAGAACTTTAGCGAGTTTATAAAGACACGGGCTAGAAATACTTTTAATTTAATAATATTCATTATTATTAAGATATTACTTAAATTTATAAAAGAATTATTTATTAGAGATAAAGATAAAGATAAGGAATTTATATATTTAATAATAACTACTATTATTATTAAAATTAGGCGAGTTAATTTTATTATTATTAAAATTATTAAAGCCGCTAAAGCTACTAAAATTTAATAAATTAAATTAATTACTATTAAAGAAACTATTAAAAATATTATTATTTAAAGTATTATTAATAAAACTTTAATATATTTTATCAAAAATAAATATATAACGGTATTTTACTATATATATATTCTATTATTTTAAATAAAAATAGGAATTATTATATATAGTAAACTAAAGAGTTATAATATTAATAATTTAAAATTATTTTTATTAAAGCGAGTCTTTAAAGAATATTAAAAGAAGATTAATAAATATATTTTTAAATATAAATTTCTTATTTACCGGGTCTCCTATAATAACGACTTTATTTTATAAAAAATTAACGATAACGAGACGATATTTATAATTTTGTAATAATATTAATATATTTTAAAACTTTTATTAAAACTCTAGTTATTAACCGCGCGGATAGAGTTACTAGTATCTTATTAATAACTCTAAATTACGAATAAAGTTAGTAATATTTTATTAAGAAATTTAGTAAATTAGAAATCTAAATAGTATCTTATTAATAAATTTAATAACTCGGGATTATTATTAATAATTTATTTATAAATTTAGTAGTTTTTATTTATTAATATTATACTCCTAGTATAGTTACTATTTATTATTAATAAATAATATATTATTAACTTTAATAATATATCTAATTTACTAATAATATACTCGAAGTATATTTAATAAATAAATTATATATTTATCTTTATTTATATAGTATATCTATTATTACGTTTTGGGTTTAATTATTATTTAATATTTAATATTTACTACTAATATTTATTATAAATTATATTGATATAATTACTTTTTTCTTTATATCCGTTAGAATTATTATTTATTATATTTATATTTTAATCTCTATTATCTCTATTAATACCTAGTTCAAAGTATTTATATAAAATATATTTAATTCTTATAGAATATTAATATAATTTCTCCTCTTTATTATCTTATCTTTATTATTATTAATAAAATTTATTCTAGTTTTAATAATACTATTAATAATAAAGATAATAACGAATAAAATATTAACGACGTCGATAATATAATTAGTAAGTTAGATAATAATAAATAATTTAACTTTATAAATAAAGAGTTTATAATAGTCTAAATATAACTTAATATTTTAAAATATATATTTAATTATAAATAATAATAGAGGTTAAATAGTTAATTATTATCTATAGTATTATTATTACTATATATTTAGTATATAAAGTTAATTTAGTAAATAATACTAAATCTAAGTAATTTTAATTATAGTAGAGATTATATTTAAATTCTATCTAGATTCTAATAGTCCTATTTAGAAACGATAATATTATCGTTTAATAAAACTCTAATCTAAAAAGTAAACTTTATTAATATATATCTTTATATATTTTATCTAGTTCGTTTTTTATAAAATTATTCTTCGGGAATTTCTTTTAAATTTATTTTTCGATTTATTTTTTAATATTTTAAATCTAGTAATAATATTAATTTTAATCTTTACCTTATAAAATTCGTTTATAGAAATTTATTTTATACGAAAATTATATTTAATATTAATATCTAGTCGATTTAAAATTCTCTTAACTTATATATTATATAAAATAAAATTATAAATAAGTCTAATTTCTTCTTAACCGAGTTTTACGATTTCGTTTAATTTATAATATAATAATATAAATATTTTTGGGGGTAAATTACTAAATATTAATATTAAAATACTTTTCTTAAACCTAAATATAGAAATCTTAAAAACTTAGATTTTTATTATATATATCGATTTATTTAATTTGTTTATTTAATTAATTTCTTATTATTTCTATTAAAATAAATACTAAAATAATACTTTATATAAAACGAATAATAATATTCTTATATTTATATATATAAGAATAACGAATATCTAGTCGACCCGTAAAGAGATAAATATTATCGTCGATTTATAAATTCAATTTATATAAAAAGAGATATTTATTATAATAAACGAATTCTTTTAATTCTTTAAGATTCTAAAATCACCTATAAATATTAAATTAATATTAACGTAGATTGGATTAACGTTCGGTAATAAAGTTAAAAATAATAGTAAATATTTTAATCGAGTCGGATATTAATATAATCCGAATTAATAATATTATTAGAAAAGATTTAGAGTTAAGAATCAACTTTATTAAAAATTATAGATTATTATTATTAATAATATTTTTATAGTAATTAGCCCGCCGATTTCTCTAAATAACGTCGTAGAATTAATAAATATATAATTTATAAGTATTATCTTCTTATCTATTATTTTCTACGACTTTAATTCTTATATAATATATATATTATAAATAAATTTATTACCGGGTATTAACTAGAATAATTATTCTATAAATATTTATATTTTATATTCTTATTAGGGGCGATCCTCTTTATTAATTATAATAAAACTCCGAAGTAAATAAATTATAAACGAAGCGAAAACTAGAGAGAGAAGAATTTATAAGAGTTCTCGTTTATTTATATATATAAGTATTATATTTATCTCGGTGACTCTCACCGAGATTATTTTCTTTATATTAATATTATATAAAGACGAGTCCCTCGTTTAATATAATTAATTAATAATTAAATTTTCGGCGCCTCTTCTTCCTTCTTACTATTATCGGATAATATCTCGATAAGGGTTTTAGTTCTTTTAATAGGAGAAAACGGGAATAAATCTATTGAATAAAATTTTTAGATATTAAGAAATAATATAGGAATTTTTTTGAAATATTCGATTAAAATAGAAAATCTGTTTATTTAAATCTTTTCTCTTCGCGAGAGAGGATTTTAATATTCTTAGATATATTAATTAATTATAAACCCGATAAATTATATTAATACTATTAATTATATTAATTAATATTTTAATTATTATATAGAATAAGTTAATTAACGGAGAGGCCTACGTATTATTTAAAGAGATTATTTAAAATTATCGCTTTATTATATATTAACTAGTATAGCCTATAAGTCTCTATTATAATTAATATTTATATATTTATTTAAAAATAGAGTATTAGAATTTAATTTATTATAATATAAATTATTTTATTTATCCTAAAAGTACTTTATTATTAAAATATCGATTAATTTAATATAATTAACCCGGAATTATAACGATTTATTATTATTTTCTATGTTATCTTTTAAGATAATATTAAATTAAATAAATCGAATTTAATTATTACGGTTATATAAGATTTTTAAATAAAATTATCGAATTTTTTTTAAAGATTCGAGAAGACGAGGTATAATTTCTTATATAAAATTTACCTCCTAAATAATCGTCTTCGATATTTTCAATTTTAGAATATAGGGATTTATACGACTTCTTAAATTCTTATTTAAATAAATAGTATATAAATTAGTATTTTCGCTAATTAAATATATAAATTATTATATCTTTTTATTTTTAAATAAAAGAGAATAGTTAAGTAAATTAAGAATAATAATAATAACGTCGATAATTTATTAATAAATAGTCTTAGTTTTATTATTATATAGGTTTTTATTTAATATTAATATTTTTTATATTTTTTTTCAACTCTACTCTAACTATAGTAAAAAAGATCTCGATATATATTATAAACCGAGCTCGATATTTCCGAGGTTTTATCGAAGATTATTTATATCGATATTAATATAGAATTTAGGAATCGGTAGTATAATAGTAAATAATTTATATATATTAAAAAGTAGAATTAAAATAAATATTATTAATAAAATTGAAAGTAAAGAGGGTAAAGTATAATTAATTAATAAAAATAATAAGATATAATTAATAAATAAAGAGAGCGAAAGGAAAATAAAGAAAATAAATCGACTTTCGATAAATAAAATAAATAAACGCCTTATTTATTTTATAATTAATAATTATTAATAATATTAAAACGATAATAGTAAACTCGTCGAAACTTAATATTAATATTTATGAAATTCGTTTTATTATAATATTAGAATATAATAGAGTAGAAAATTCTAGATTTAAATAAAAATAAAGAGAGTAAAAATAATAAAATAATAATAACTAAAAACGGATATTAAAATAATATTAAATTTATATATTAAATATATATTGATAGTATATATAACTAAATAGTTATTAGAGCGGAATTTATCTAATCGGGTAATTAATAAAGTTATTATTATATTTAAAATATTATAGAATAACTACTAGGGGTTAATATTTTTATTTTTATAAATTCTTAAATTTTAAAAATAATCGGATAATAAAAAACGTTTAAGTCGATTAAAACTATATTTAATATACTATAACTAGAGATATAACGAGAGGAATAACTAAGATAAATAATATAAAAGATTACTTAATTCTAACTAAATATTATATTATCGAAATATTTATATAAGTTTATACTCTAATATTATTAGTTATTTATAGTTATTATTAAATATAGTAGTAGACCTAGGCTATAGTTAGTTCTTTATTAATATTATATTATATTTTAAATTAAAAGCGGTAGAGTTTATCTACGATCGAGAATATTATAATTATTAAATATAATCGCTAAGGATAGAGAAAACTAGTATATTATATCTTTATTAAATAGAGAAGAATTAATACTAGTAAATAATTATCCTGTTTTAATAATAAATATATTTTATAAAAAGTTTAATAAAGGGGTAAAAAGATAATATAAAGATCTCTATAAACTTTATATTAGAAACTAACTCTCGTATATTTATTATTTAATATATATAAATACTTTAAGTAATCTTCTTCTCTAATTTTAATATTTAATATATAGATTAAATCTACTCTCTTTTTCGTTCAAATAAATAGAATAATATATATAAATTCTTTTTATACTCTTTTATATATTAAATAAAATAAAATTCTTATAATATTAATATATTATTACTACGATTATAATAGCGAATTATTATATTTAATATTTAGAATTTATTTCTAAGATTTTATTAAGTTTCTTTAATATTCCGAAGATTAAATTTTACCTTCGAAGTCTAGTATACCTAATATAAAAATAACCTAATATATTATTAATTTATATATATCTCGAATAATTACCGAGTAGTACTAGAAGTATTTAAATACTAAGAATAAAGACTTTTAATTAATTAATATATTATTCTATCGATAAATTTATTAAAAAAAGAGAATTGAAATTATATTATTATTAAAATAAATAGATTAATAATATCGATATTATAGAAAGTAATATCTTAGTAGTAATAATCTTCCTAGGTATTTATTATAATATATAGACCGAGTTAATAACTTTAATTAAATATATAGGAAATATATATATTTTTATAAAAATCCTATAAAGCCTCTAATTTATATAAATAAAAAAAACGAGAATAATATTAATAATAAAAGTTACTTTTAATATAAAAGTATAAGTATTTCTTGAAAAAATAATAATATTATAAAATAAATATTCTAAAACCTGGAGTACTATAAGATATATAATCTTCGAGGCGTATTAATTTAAATAATAGAATAAATAATAATTATAATAACTTTAAGCGGTATTAATATAATATTATTTTTAATAATTATATCGATAAAATAAAATTTACTAGAGCGAGGTACGGGGAAGTTAATTAAAAAAAGATTAATTTTATTACCTTTATCCGAGTAGTTATTCGAATCGAGTATAAATTACTATCCCTTCGAATTAGAAATAAACTACGTAATAATTAAATAAATATACGTCGCGCGACTCTTTAGTGATTCTATACATAAATATTCCTAAACTGAGATTAAGATTTTTCTACGGATATTATAATTTCGATAATATCTTATTATAAAAAGTTAAATTATCTAGTATAAATTATAATAATATCGATAAAGACTAGGCTCGGTAAACTTTTTAAATTTATATAAATAAATTTAATAACGAGTTTAAGATATCTTTTATTCTTTATTTTAATATAATATTTATTATAAAAATATTACTAAAGTATATATTATTTAATTCGAGTCTTAATTATATATTAATAAGTTAACGAAATTTTAACGAAGATTTTATTATTAATAAAATATATATAACCGGTTAATACTAAGAGATATAGAATAAATTATTTAATAAGTCGATAATTATATCGATAATAATAAAATCGGATAAAATTTATTTATCTCGAGTATATAGAGATTAATAAGTCTAGCCGGTTTATATTATTATTAATAATCTCGAACGAAGTATATAACGAGTAGTGATTTAATTAAATATAATATTACTAAATTTAATATTAATAATCTATAATAAAGAGTAAATTAATTATAATTACGATTAATATTTATCTATATTAAGCGCGTAATTTTAAAATATTTAAAAGGTTTACTCGAAAGAGGATTTAATATTCTATATACGAATAAATTAATTTAATAATATTATTTAATTGTAGTCTTATACCTAACGATTATAAAGAATAAATTTTAATTTCCTTTATTAAAAGTAGTTAGTATTATCCCGTATATTTAATATTATTGAATAAATACGAGTAATTATACCTTGAAATTCTATATTCTTTAAGGATATCAAAATAATATATAAAATAATTACGTATTTAAAGAATCTATAATAAGGATATATTTAAATAATTATCGAATATTATAATATATAATCGTCGTAGTTTTATAAAATATTATTTCGCGGTTAACGTTTTTAAAATCTAAATCTTTAATATATTATATATTATAATAGTAAAGGAATTAATAAACTACGTTTAAACTAATAAATTAAATATATTAAAAAAAGTAGAATAAAAGAATAGATAAAAAATTTATTTAATAATCGATTTCGACTCGTATCTAAATATATTAATATAAAACGTTTTTTAAACTTTAGTAAAATTAACTAATAAACGAGGAAAGAGAGTAGTAAATTTTTATAAATAATTATAACCGTATTTACCTCTTTATTATTAGAAAAAGTACCCGAAATATTATATATAAAACGAGTAATTATTAACTTTATTATATTTATAAAATATAGTTTATATAATAAAGAGATATTTAGGTATATAGATATAATATTAAATATAAATAAGTTACTAAATAAATAGTTTAGGAAATATAAATTAATTAATAAAAAAACGAGCGAGTTATTATTAAGGCTCTTCGTTTAATACTTTAATATAACGTCGATAGAACCTAGGTTAGTACTTATAGAGAGAAGTATTAAAGAATTAAAGAATAGTAGGCTTCGTATTAATAGAAGATAAAATTAAATAAATTTAATAAACCTAACTAATAGTTTAAAGAATATTTATATTTAGAATCTATAATTAAAAGTTTTAAGAGAAGTTAAATACGAAGTTCTTATTTATTAAAAAAGTACGTAGTTTATATAGAAGAAAGAAACTACGCTATTTATTTATTTACTCGTTTATTTCAATATCGAGTAATAAATAGTTAAATACTTACTTATTTATTAGTTTATATATTACGTCGAGTAATAAATAGTCCTTTAACGTATTAAATATATTAAATTTATTAAGGTTTTTAATGAATTTTAGTTATAATATTACCCCTCCCTTCTAACCTTCTTTATTTTTAAAAATAATATTATATCTTTTTATTTAAATAAAATAATATAATAAACTATAAGAATAGGTTATTTCTAAAGGTCTTATAACTATAGTTATATATATATATTACGCGATATATTAAACCGAATATCGATTATCCTCGTTATCGTCGAAGTACGGGGAGTATATTAAGACCGGGAAAAAATATAAACCCTCCGAATTTATTATTAATTTTTTAGGAATTAATAAGGCTCTAAAGCGTTTAGAATATAAAGAAAAAGAAACTAGGATTATATAGAAACTAGCGAACGAAGTCGTTAATTAAAAGAATATAAAATTAAAAAAACTTCGTTAATAAAAGAAATTCCTGAAGGAGCGTAAATAAAAGATATTCGATAAAAGTTTTATAAATATAGAGGAGTTAGAGTATCTAGAAGAATTTAAGAAATTTAATAAAATAAAATATATAATAACCTCGGTTTTATACTTCGATAATTTTATATTTTTAAAATCCCTTTTATTAAAGATCCTCGATTAATTTTTTTATATTATTATTCCTAAAATTTCTTTAAAAGTTCCCGATAGTTAACTAGATTTATTAATAACTCTTAAATATTTTCCGACTCGTTATAATTCTTTTATTTAATAAAATAGTTTTAATCTTTTTAACCTAGAATCTCTTTTATTTTAAACTCCGTTTCTTCTTTAATCTAGAAATAAAAAGTATTTTATAAAGATATTTTAGAGTCTATTAACTCTAATCGAGAAATATAGAATATTAAATATATTTTAATATCGGCTAGAAGATTTAGTTTATAATTAACTAATTCTTTATTTTTCTTAATCGAAAATAGTCCGATTTTAATATAATTTAATTTCTTACTCGGTTTTTTATTTATTATATTTTTTATTAAGAAATATACTTTATCCCCCTCCTTTAATTAAAAATACTCTTTTCGATATTTATTTATTATTAATTTAGTCCGAGTATTTTTTAATTCGATCTAGGTTTATATATTCTTATATAATATTTTTATATTAATTATATAGACTAGCGCCCTATACGCGTTAGGTCCTTATTTCGGTTCTAGAAATATATTAATATATTTATTATAGTTTATAAAGAATAGTATAAGTTTCGTTATATTAAACTACGTATTATTAAATATTAATTAAATTATAGGTAGAAGTTTTACCTAATTATTCTATTTCTTATTTATATAATATCGTAAATATATTTTTATTATTTAATTTGTCCGCTTTATCTACCTATCCGTCTATAAATAATATATAGTTAATATTTATAATTTAGTTCCGATAGTATTAATTAATATTTTTTAATAATTAAAAATAAATTATTTATTTTAGTTAAAAGTAATCGACCTAGGTATTTTATAATCTCTAATAAATCGATTTAGTAATACGAAGGTAATTTATTCGGCTTTATATATTTCTTTAATTAATATTATTATTACGTATTTATTAAATTTATTATATATTATTATTATAGAGTTAAAGATTTCCGATATAATAGAGTCCTTTAGTTTTATTAATTTAATAACGAAATTTATTATAATATCGTCCTATAGTATTTCCGGTATTAGGGCGAACTAGATTTAACCGTATTTAATATACTTTATAGATTTATTCTATTAATATTCGATATATTTTTTAATATATTTCTCGACGTGCGACTTTAGTCCCGGTACGTCGTATTTTTTATAAATAAATTCTATAGTTTTAATAACTCTAGGGTACCCTTAAACTAGATTATTATAATAATTACGAATAATTTCTTTAAAATATCCTTTAAGAAGATAAGTCTTTTTATTATATTTTAATAATTTAATTTATAGTTATTAATTTTTTAATATAGTAGCTAAAATATTATATTTATATTCTTTCTAGATATTATTAATAATTCTAGGAATAAAAACATATAACGTCGCTACTAGTTATTATATTAGGACTAGCGATCTATCCTATTACTAAATGAGAATTAATTATATTATTATATTCTTATCCTTTATATAGTCTTCTCGTTTATTAAATATATCGGTACGACTATTATTTTTTCTTAGGGTATAGAAGATTTTAAATTTATATTATCTTAATAATTTTAACTATTTAATTTATCTTCGGTTTAATTATTTTATTATCGTAAAATTTAGAAGATTTTTATAATTTATAAAAATAGTAAGGTTTAAATAACTTTCTATATATATTTATTATTATTCTAGTACGGATACTACTACTAGTAATTCCTTATTATAAATATTATAGTTTTATTCCGCTAATAATATTTTTCTAGAATAGTATATAATAGGGTACTATTTATTAAGGCTCTCCGTTTAATATCGTAATATAACGTCGATAGGACCTAGGTTAATACTCGTAGAGAGGAGTATTAAGAATTAAAGGATAATAGACTTCGTATTAATATAAGATAAAATTAAATAAATTTAATAAATTTAATTAATAATTTAATAAATATTTATATTTAGAATTTATAATTAAAAGTTTTAAAGGAAGTTAAATACGAAGCTCTTATCTATTAAGAAAATATATAGTTTATATAAAAAAAAGAAACTATACTATTTATTCGTTTACTCGCTTATTCTAGTATCGAGTAAATAAACGAATAAGTATTTACCTATTTATTAGTCTATATATTACGTCGAGTAGTAAATAAACCCTTAGTTTATTAAGTATATTAAATTTATTAAAGTTTTTAGCGAATTTTAATTATAATATTACCCCTCCCTTCTAACCTTCTTTATTTTTAAAAATAATCTTATATCTTCTCGTTAAATAAAGTAATATAATAAACTATAGGAATAGGTTATTTCTAAAGGTCTTATAACTATAATTATATATATATATTACGCGATATATTAAACCGAATATCGATTATCCTCGTTATTATTAAAATACGGAGGGTATATTAGGACCGGGAAAAAATATGAACTTTTAAAATTTATTATTAATTTCTTAGGAATTAATAAGGCTCTAGAGTATTTAGAATATAAAGAAAAAAAGATTAAAATTATATAAGAAATAGCGAACGAAGTCGTTAACCTAAAGAATACGAAGTTAAAGAGATTTCGTTAATAAAAGAAATTCCTAAAGGAGCGTAAATAGAAGATATTTAATAAAGATTTTATAGATATAAAGGAGTTAAAGCGTTTAAAGAAATTTAAAAAGTTCGGTAAAATAAAATATATAATAACTTCGGTTTTATATTTCGATAATTTTATATCTTTAAAATCCCTATCGTTAAGGACCCTCGATTAACTTTTTTATATCGCTATTTTTAAAACTTCTTTAAAAGTTTACGATAATTAATTAGGTTTATTAATAACTCTTAAATATTTTCCGATTTATTATAATCCTTTTATTTAACGAGATAGTTTTAATTTCTTTAATTTAAAATCTTTTTTATCTCGAACTCTATTTCTTTTTTAATCTAGAAATAAAAAGTATTTTATAAAGATATTTTAAAATTTATTAACTTTAATCGAGAAATATAGAATATTAAATATACTTTAATATCGTCTAGAAGATTTAGTTTATAATTAATTAATTCTTTACTCTTTTTAATCGAAAATAAACCGATTTTAATATAGTTTAATTTCTTACTCGGTTTTTTATTTATTATATTTTTTATTAAGAGATATACTTTATCCCCCTCTTTTAATTAAAGATACTTTTTTCGATATTTATTTACTATTAATTTAGTCCGAGTATTTATTAATTCGATCTAGGTTTATATATTCTTATATAATACTTTTATATTAATTATATAGACTAGCGCCTTATACGTATTAAACCTCTATTTCGGGTCTAGAAATATATTAATATATTCATTATAGTTCGCGAAGAATAGTATAAGTTTCGTTATATTAGACTACGCGTTATTAAATACTAGTTAAATTATAAATAGAAGTTTTACCTAATTATTCTATTTTTTATTTACGTAATATTATAAATATATTTCTATTATTTAGTTCGTCCGTTTTATCTACTTATCCGTCTATAGGTAGTATATAATTAATATTCGTAATTTAATTCCGATAGTATTAATTAGTATTTTTTAATAATTAGAGGTAAATTATTTATCTCGGTTAAAAATAATCGACCTAGGTATCCTATAATCTCTAATAAATCGATTTAGTAGTACGAAGGCGATTTATTCGACTTTATAAATTTCCTTAATTAGTATTATTATTACGTATTTATTAAGTTTATTATAAATTATTATTATCGAGTTAAAGGTTTCTAAAATAATAGGGTCTTTTAATTTTAATAATTTAATAACGAAATCTATTATAATATCGTCCTATAATATTTCCGGTACTAGGGCGAACTAAATTTAACTATATTTAATATACTTTATAAATTTATTCTACTAGTATTCGATATATTCTTTAATATATTTCTCGATGTACGATTTTAGTCCTAGCGCGTCGTATTCTTTATAAATAAATTCTATAATTTTAATAATTTTAAGGTATCCTTAAACCGGATTATTATAATAATCGCGAATAATTTCTTTAAGATATCCTTTAGGAAGATAAGTCTTTTTATTATATTTTAATAATTTAGTTTATAGTTATTAACTTCTTAATATAGTAGTTAAGATATTATTTTCGTATTCTTTCCGGATATTATTTATAATTCCGGGAATAAAGATATATAATATTATTACTAGTTATTATACTAGGATTAGCGATTTATCCTATTACTAAATAAGAACTAGTTATATTACTACGTCTTTATCCTCTATATAGTCTTCTCGCCTATTAAATATATCGGCGCGACTATTATTCTTTTTTAGGGTATAGAAGATTTTAAATTTATATTATTTTAATAACTTTAACTATCTAACCTATTTTCGGTTTAATTATTTCGTCGTTATAAAGTTAAGAAGATTTTTATAGTTTATAAAGATAGTAAAATTTAAATAATTTTTTATATATACCCGTTATTATTCTAGTACGAATACTATGACTAGTAATTCCTTATTATAAATATTATAGTTTTATTTCGTTAATGATATTTTTCTAGAATAATATATAATAGGGTATTATTTATTATTTTTTTACTAGAGTATTAATTAATTAATTAATTTATATATCTACTCTAGTAAAACTACTTTATTAATAAGGGAGTTCCGCGAATATTTTCCTAATAGGGTTACTAATAGTTCCTATTAATCGTTAAAGAAACCTCGTCGGTTAAAAACTCTAATTTATCGATAATTTATCTCCTCTTTTTACTAGTTAGTAGCCGATAACTATAATTATTCCAAATTATTATTTATCTCTTTACTCCGTTTCCGTTTTACTTTAGTTTTCTTAATTTTATTTATTTATCTCGTAGGCTTATAAGCCGCTTTATTATATATTTATTAAATAGTCGATATTTACGGCCCTCCGGCCGGCGATTTCTTCTTTTTCTTCCTCTTCTTTATAGGTCTAGGTATATCGCTAGGTTTTAATAATAATTTAAACTATATTAATTATTCTTTAATAAAAGAGAATTAGCCGAGTTACCCCGTTTTTATTATTTACCGCGCGGTTATATATATATCTTAGGCCTAGGTTAATATCTTCCTAAAGTTATATATATTTATTTATTTTATAAACTCCGTTTTATCCCTAGCTAGTTCCGGGTAAAATAATAATATATATTTTATATTTTATTTTCTTTATTTATACTAGTAACTAGCGCTACGGACTATAAGTACTTTTATTTAATATAAAAATTTATTTAATCCGATTTTACTATATTTTAATTATATTTTTATAAAGTTTTTAACCTTCTTTAATTAATTATAATAATCGAATTAATCCCCGAATAAGTCTCCTTTTTAAGCCGGGTTAGTAGTTTATATAAAAATTATCGTTTTATAACTCTTTTATTTATTTAATTATTATTAACGGGCCTAGTTTTTTATTTTTTAATCGATAACCTTAATATCCTAATATTTTTCGACGTCTTCGATTAAATTTATCTAGTCTTTTTTCCTCTTTATAGTTATAATTACTTTATATTATTCTTTAAATTTTAAAGCGCGAATTATTTAGGCTTCCTTTTTCGTTATTAATATTAAAGATATTTACTATTACCTCCCTCCTCTACGCTAGAGTTTATTCTAGATCCGTATATTTTTTATAATCGTAATTAAATAGGTCCCTCGATTTATTTAATATTATATTACTAGGTAGTTTAATTAGAGGTTAATTAATATAATTATTAACTCGGCTTTAAATATTAAAATTATAGTAGTTTTAAATACTTTTAAGACTATCCTAAAGTAATTATTCTAAATAATTATTAATTTCTTTATATATCTCTTGATAACCTTTATTATTCCCTTTAACTAGTATTATATCGGAGCCGTAAATATTAATATTAATTTAATTATTATATTATATATTATTTTATACTTCGCGAAGGTAGCGCTCTATATCGAACTAGTTAAGTATTTTATAGCGCGGTTTTAATTAATCGCTTTAACTTTAATCTAGGTTAAATATAATTCTTATTTTAATTTTAAATCGACGTATAATCCTAAAATCTTAATATTTATTTTAGGTTCGATAATTATATTCTTAAAATTTATCGTTATTTCTATATTAAATTTCTTCGGCGTTCGAGATATATAAACTAGCTCGTATTTTTAGGGGGTAAATAATACTTTATAAATAACTATTTACCTTAAATAAATATCGTAGGCCCGTTTTAAATTCGTATAATTTTTCTTTATACTCTCGTTATAGGCGAGTAGATAAATATCGTCTATAAATCCTCCGACTTATATTAATAAGTTTATCTTAATATACTCCTCGATTAATAGTATATTAAAGAATAGAAAGAATATTAGTAAAATCGGCGATCTTTATAAAATACCCGTTATTATCTCTTTTATTATACTCGTTCTTCCTCTAAATATTACGGATATAACTTTATCCGATAAAAAGTTTATTATTTAATCGATAATTAAACTCGGTATATCTTTTATCCGTAGGTCGTATAATAATCTTTTATATAAAATATTATCGAACGCTCCCGTTATATTTAGTAATAATAGGTTATTACCTTTCCCCTCCCGTTCCTATTATAGTTCTATATAATATATATTATATTTATAAGAGTCTCTAGCGCGGTTTTTATTAACCGCTTTCGTCTAGTCTTTATTTATTATAATAGTAGTAGTTTATATTCCTCCGTTATATTATTTAACTTTTTAGAGATAACTATTTCTAGCGCTTTATTAAGTATATCGAGGAGTATAATAAATTTATATAATTTTAACTTTAAATAGTCGCCTTTCTTCGATTTCTTAAGAATTATTATATTAATTTTTTTAAAATACCTTAGGTAGTATCTTTATCTAAGGTAGACCTAGAATAAATAAACGATAATATCTATTACTTCCGTTTCTATTATAGTTTTTAAGAATCGGTTTAAGATTCTAATTATTCCTAGTACTTTATCGGTAGCTAGGTACTATATTATTTTATATATTTTTATCCTAGTTATCTCCTAGTTTATTCTAATAAACTTCGGGTATTTTATTCCGTCGATATTACTTAAATCTACTATCCGTAGAGGGGGAAATAATACTCTTTATAAAATTTTTATTTTATCTTTAAAGTCTCTAGTTTTTCCTCCTTTATTATTTTTAATAATTAAGAATTAAAAGAGCTCCTTAAAACGGCTACTCTTTTCTCTTTTTTATTTTACGAGTTTTTATACTCCCGTCGACTTTAATAAGACTTTATATACGCTTTTTTATTAAAAAAACGTTTTCGTTCTTCGAATTTTATATATTCTTTCGTTATTTACCGTATTTAGGGCCTTCTCCGTCTAGGGATTTCGACTTCGTTTATACTCCTTTATATATTCCTTTACCTTTAATATAATATTAATATAGTGGGAGTTTTAATAAAATTTAACTCCTTAATATAAACGGGCCTATAAAATTATAAACTCGATAATTTCTTAAAAATCTTTTATTATTTTATTTAAGTATTAATTAATATTTTCTCTACTCTCGAGTTTTAACTTCTTTAGTATTTAATAGAGGGACTTTATACCTTATTATATTTCCTCTCGGGTAGCGTTATCCTTAATCTTCTTTTAAATATACCGAGTACGTAGTATTACCTCTTCTTATATTTATTTAAATTCTATTACTACTAGTTTATAATCGGAGTTATAATATAAATCTTCGCGGATTATAGAGTTATTTATAACTTAATATACTCCTCTCGTAAAGAATAATAAATCGATTATATTTTCGTATCTTTAAACTTTCTATATAATAGACGTTTCTAATAACCCTAGTTTTATTTCCCTCGACTTTATTATTCCTAGGAGATAATCTGTTATAATATAATATATATATTATTTAATATTATTCTTTATAAGGTAGTAAAGATTAAAGTTTTTTAAAAAAATATATTCGTCTTCCTCTATTAACGCTTCCTCTAATAATAATAATATTAACGGATTATTAATCGAGGTATACTATATCGGTAATAAGTTATATATATTATAGATTTATACCTTTTTATAATAGGGGATTCCTCGATTAATAATCTCCTCCTCTTTAATTTTATCCGACCGAGATTCCTTTTTATTTCTTCGCTCGTTTAATATAATTTTTATAGAGTATAAATCGCCTTTATAATAAATTAGTTTTTAGTTATTTATATCGATTCTTTTATTTATATAGAAGTATATACGGGCCTTTAGGTCTCTCTTATATATTAAATAAAAATAATTAATACTATTATTATATAGCGCTTAAGTAGTAGGATTTTAATTAGGCTCCTAAATAATTATAATATCGATATTTTTAATTTACTTATCTTAAAGTAATTTTATTATTAACTTCGATTCCTTTTTAATATTATATTATACGACTTTAAATTAGGTATTATAATTTATTATATATTAATATTATATTCGTAAATTCCTTATTTATTTCTTAACTACCTAGTAATATTAATTCTAACTAGTTTTTATTTAGTTAGTCGACCGTTATTATTAGAAAGTTATTTAGAACTTAAAGGTTTATTTACCTAAATATTATTATTAATTTATTATTTTATCTCGGCCTCTCTATTTTCTTAAATATAATAACCGCGTTTTAGATTTTATTAATTATATTCGTTATTATTTTCCTCTTCCTTATACCCCTAGTTAATATTAATATAAATTTATTATTAATTAAATATACCTAGGAGTTTAGGGTTATTATCCTCGGTAATACTATAAATTATCTAGGTTTATTCTTTAATTTTTATTAGATTCGGTATATCTCCTTTTATTTAATTAAATACGCTTTACTTTAAGATTTATAATATCTGGAGTAAATTATATAATACTTTTCCTTCGGGCTTTCAGTATTATATTTATATAATTAATAAGATTTTATATATATCTCGTATTTAAACTAGTTTTTATAAATTAGGGTTATATAGTCGTACCCCTAGTAGTTAAAATATTACCTCGGGTTACCTATTCTCTTTTACCTCTCGTATAATAATAATTATTCGCTTTTTAAGAACCCGTCCGTTACTAGTCTATTTATTATATCTAGGTCCGGGATCTTAAAAAGGAGTATTAAATACTTCTTTTTATAATTATATTCGTCTAGTTTACGGGCGAATCCTAGTTATTTTATATTTACGATATTTAATCTCGGGTATAATTTATAAATATCTTTTTTTAATATTTTTATTATTGTTTCTTAATTACTCGTATCGACGGCCTCCTTCTTTACGCTATATATTATTATTACGTAGGTTTATCTTAATACTCTCGCCGAGGGGTTAATATTCTTTATTTATTTAATTATTTTCTCTAGCTTTTATTTTATCTCTACCGTCGTATAATATAGAACGAAGTCTCTTTTTATTATTTATTTTACTCCGATAATCGACTCCGCTACCGAGTAAACTCCGTTTTAGAATATTTTAATTAATTAGGAGTTAGTTACCTTTCTAAATTATCCTCTAACTTTAATATTATTTATCTTAATTATTAACTATTTCGTTTTTATATTAATTATTATTACCGGGAGAGGAGGGTTCGTTTCGGCTATATATCTCGATAGAATAAATATATATCTACGGGTAATATTAGCCTAGCTCTATATTAATAGTATAGATATACTCCTCGCCTTAAATTTCTAAATTTTTTATTTTAGCGAGTTTATTTAAATCTTTTAGAGTCTACGCTCTTCTATTAATTCTTATATATAACTAAAGATTATCCCTAGCGCGATCTACGTTAGTTATAACCTATAGTATATTATTTATTATATCTCCTTATATTCTATATCTTTTATAGTCTTTATTATAGTTATTATTAATTTTTCTAAAACTTTTATACCCCCTTTATACCCTCTTATTTAATTATTAATTTTATTTTATTATTACGACGTCCTCGTTACGTTAGAACGCGCTAGTAGCCTACTCTCTACTCTAGTATTTTAAATTTTATCTCTATTACCCTTATTCCCTTTTATTTTAATTAATTTCGTAATTCTTTAAAGTAGTGAAATCCTATTAATTTAACTTTCGTTTTATTTTTCGTAAAAAGTAATATTATTATTCAATATAATTATAAATTTAGGTTATAATTTTACTAGAGTATATAAATACTTATTATTAAATCTAAAGCGTCGGTTTCGATTCGGGCTAGTTCGTTACTTCGAAAGAAATATAATACTAGCGGTTTCTTATAAACCTCTTTAAATACCTCGAAAGATTATTATTATTCTTTTCTTTATTAGAAAGTAATATTTTTCTTTATAATATCCGTTAATAATAAAGCCTTTTTAGAGTAATTTTTAATAAACTTTTTATTAAAGTTCGTAAATCCTAAGAAACTCTATACTATTTTAATATTATATAGTATAGGTTATTTCTTAATACTCTTAATCTTTTTAGGGTTTATATAAATACCTCTAGTATTAATTATAAATTTAAGGAATTTAATTAATTCTTTATAAAATTTGTATTTCTTTAATTTAAAGAGAAGTCTAGTTAGTAATAAATAAATTAGAACGTCTTATATATATTAGATATATTCTTCTTTATTAGTAGAGTAAATTAAGATATTATCGAGGTATATAATTATTATTATATCTAGGTATACTCGTATAATATTATTAATTAATATTGAGTAAATTATTAGTATATTAGTAAATCCGAAGGGTATTACTAGGTATTTATAATAATTATATCTAGTTTTAAAAGTAATCTTCTACTCCTCGCTTTTTTTTATTCGAATTAAATTATACGCGCCTCGAAGATCTAATTATATAAAGATTTTTATTATTATAAACCGATCCTATAACTCGTTAATATTTAGTAGAAAATACCGATTCTTTATTATAATATCGTTTAATTTTCGATAATTTATATAAAGTTATAGATTTTTATTCTTCTTTACTACGAAAAGAATTAGATAACCTACTAGTAATTTAAATTCTCGAATAAATCCTTTTTTAAGATTCTCGTCGATATATTTACGAAGTACTCTAAGTTCTTTTTCTAATAAAGTGTAAATAGGTCTAAATATCGGTGTTTTATTAAATTCGAGTTCGATTTTATAATCCTATAATTAATACTTAAGTAATACTTTTATAATTATCTCTTTTTAAAAGAGGTACTTCTATTATTAATACTTTTTAGAGATATTAAGAAGTTTATTTTTACTTTTAGAAATTTTAATTTATTCGCCCTATTAATTTCTTTAACTAGTATATATCGAGTCGGATTCTTTTATAAAATTATTTTTATACGAAAATAAAGTACTATAAACTTCGATTAAGTTACGGTTCGATTTCTTATCTATAACTATCCTTTATAAATATATAGGTATTATACTAGCGACGTTTTTAATATATAGAAATATAAATACTCCTCTCGTCTAATTTATTATTAAATTATATTTCTTTAATTAAGGTATTCCTAGAATAATATAATAAATAGTTATTTTTATTATATCGAAAGTAATTTCCTTATAATAGTATTAAATAATAATTAGTAACGGGAATATCTCTTTATTTACTCTTTTTATTAATAACTTCGACCCGTCGGTTAATTAAAACTTATATTATTTCTTTTTTTCTCGAGTTAGTAAGTTAGTTACCTAAATTATTATTCGAGATATAAAATTATTAGTTACTTTTAAATTTATTATTATAACGACTTTATATCCGTTAACTTTTACTGGTATTTATATATATATACCGTATTAAATTAAGTATAGATATTGTTTTAAAGTTAATATATTAATCTCTTTATATTTTCTCTTAATATAAGGGACTAGTTTTTTCCCGACGAAGATAGAAATCCGTAGTACTTTTTAGACTCGAAATATCTCTCGTAATCTTTAGTTAAATAGTAGTACTATTTATTTTAATTATAATATTTCGTTTTTTTACTATATCTTATCTAGTTTCGTAATTATAACTATTATTTCTTATCGTAGCCTAGGAAGATTTAATTCTCTCTTTTCTTTACTAAATATTATAAATAATTATTTTTCGAGTAGTTATTCTATTAACTATAATTATATTTTAATTTTATAATATACTTTCGCTCTCTTAAGTTATCGTAATAATATTTATAATATTCGCTCGTATATACTAACTAGTATATTTCTCTATATCGTAGGTAATGTTTATTATAAGTATAATTAATTTTAAAGATTTATCTTTTTTTCTTTTTCTCGTCTTCGGGTTTTTCTTCTAATATAATAAATTAAGTTTTAAAATTATCGAGATAGTCTATTACCTAAAGTTATTCTTTAGAATTTATTATATTATTTTTTTATTTTTATTCTTCCTCTAAATCTTTTTTTAGAGTTTTATTATTATTATTATTTAGTTTTTCGAGCTTTCGAATTCTTTAAATAATTTTTTCTTTAATCTCCCCTTATTTCTTAAATAAATCGTTAAATATAGAATTATTTTATATTAAATTCTTAGAGGATTTAGTTACGTTATCCGGTATCTCCTTCTTAAATATATTTAATTATTATCGATTTATTATATTTTTCGAATAATAGTTCCTAGCGATATAGTCCGGTTTATTATAATTATAGTAATTTATTATTTTCTTATCTTTTTATTATTATTTACTTCTTTTTTAAAATCCTCTCGTAGGTCTCTTTTTAATAAAATCGAGTTTTATTAATATATAATTATACGGGTTAAGTTTTTTATAATAATAATAACTAGCCGAGTTATATTCGTTACTATAAACTCTTAAATATCTTTATCCGTTAACTCCTCCGTTATAACGTTTCTTTATTATATATTTATATAACTTATCGTTAATTTTAATTATTTATTTTATAAGTATATCGAGGTCCTTTATAACGGCTCCTATTTATATAAGTTCGTTTTTTATATTATTTTTTAGTCCTCGTCGATATATTATTATAAAAGTAGTATCGTCCTAGTTTATAAATATTATATATTATTAAAATTATACCGAGTAATCGGATATAGACCTTCGTTATATTAAATATTAAATAATACGAACTACTATATTATTTTCGTTAAATAGTTTAAATATATAGTAAATCTCGGTTTTAAACCTAAAGAAGTTCTTTATCTAAAACTTTATTAATAAATTATAAATATTATTTATTACTTTTATATAGCGCTTTAAGAATAGTTTAATTTATTTCTATATATTACTTTTTATATAGGTTATTATAAAATTTATCTATTTAATAACTAGTATTATATTCTCGTTAAATATAAAGAATAACTAAAGTTATAATAACTAGTCGTTAAATTTCTCGCGCTCTTTATAATAATAATTTAGGCGGGTAATTTTAATACGATACCTTTCTTCTATAATATTATATTTTTTAATATCGTTTTAAGTATTTAGAGTTAAGGCCTTTATTAATCCTAAAGTATTTATTTTAAAGATATTTAAAATATTAAGACTCTCCGTTTAATATTTTAATATAACGTCGATAGGATTTAAGTTAATATTTATAGAAAAGAGTATTAAAGATTAAAGGATAATAAGCTTCGTATTAATAAAAAATAAAACTAATAAATTTAATAAATTTAATTAATAGTTTAAAGAATATTCATATTTAGAATTTATAATTAAAAGTTTTAAAGGAAGTTAAATACGAAACTCCTATTTATTAAGAAAGTACGTAATCTATATAGAAGAAAGAAACTACGCTATTTATTTATTTACTCGCTTATTCTAGTATCGAGTAGTAAACAATTAAATACTTACCTATTTATTAATTTATATATTATATCGAGTAGTAAATAGTCCTTTAATATATTAAATATACTAAATCTATTAAAGTTCTTAACGAACTTTAATTGTAATAATTATATTTTAACTTCCCTAAATTCTATATCTATATTTATATAATATTAATAATTAAATAATATAATCTATTAAACTTTTATAGTATTTAAATAATAAAGAGAATATATTTAATATTATTAAAAATTTACTATAAGCGAACGAATAAATATAACGATTATTAAGAGTAAATAAAGAGAATATAATACTCGTTATATTAAATTCATTATTATAAAGGATAATTTAGAGTATAAAAAGATAAATTTTATATTATTTAATTAAAAGAAAAAGTAAAAAAAATAGAAAATTAGGAAAAAACCAAGATTATTTTAAACCTCGATAAATTAAATTAATAAATAAACGTAAAAAAAGATATTATTTTATAATAAATCTATAAATACGATACTCTTTATTAGTATATAATATTAAATAAAGCGAAGATATTTAATTTAAAGACTTTTCTCGAAGGTCTAACTACGTTTATTAAAACGAATCGAGTAAAGATATCTATATAAAGTCTAATAATACCGAATATCGAGATTAATAACCGAGAGGTAAATAATAATTAAATTAATAATTATTTAATTTATATCCTTGAGAACTTAATATATTAGAAGATATTAGAGGAGGATTCTTCTAATTTAAATTATCTCTATAAAGATCTAGTAATTTATAAATTAAATATAAAAATATATTCTTATAATTCGCGTAAAGATAATATATAAATACGCGGATAAACGTCGGTCGAAACGAATCTTATTATTATATAAAAAGGAAAGTTAATAAATAAAGTATAAATTATTATAAAAATAAGAAATTTAAATTAAAAGAATTAAAAATAATAATTTACTCGTTTATAAAATATCTTTATAAAAGTCTTTAATTATTAATATTTAGAGTAGGTTTTAGAGTCTTATAAAATAATAAAAATAAAAAAAGTATATTTATTATATACTTTAACTCTAGAATATTAAATAGTCGGCGGTTCTACGGGCTATCGAATATCGAGCGGAATATTTATCTCGTATTTATAACGATTAAAGAAAAGAACTTCTCCTATATTTATTTATTTATTAATTAGAATTAATATAATATTATTTATAACCCTAAATTCTTTACGAAGAGTTAGAGAGTAATCGAGGAAATCTATATTTAAATTAGAAATAAAGAGTATATATATAATTTGAATATAAAGCGACGAAAGAGTTATAAATATTAATATTATAAAAAGAAGAGATATATACTAGGAATTATAATAAAAAATATATAAGGATAAAGATTTAATAAAATAATCTAAAAAACGAAATTAAAATTTAATTATATCGTTATTTAATTTAGATACTAAATCGTTTATATTATTATTTAATTTAAATATAAAATTATTTATATTATTATTCGACTCGAATAACGAATTACCCGAATTAAATTCAAGGATAAATTCGAAGAAACGAATTAAAAGTATTATTATTTTATTATAATCGAAGATACTAAATCTTAAATAATTAAAGAGGAAATTTCTTTATTATATTTCTCTCTCCTATTAAAATACTCTAATAAGAAGGTCTTCTCTAAAATAAAATTTTAAATAAATAATTAAAAAGAGAAGAATTAATTACGCGAATAAGAAATTATTTATTTATTTTTTATCTTCTTATCTTTAATCTTTTA